>Ga0116227_10003752_pt1 | contig 33531 bp, 28 predicted proteins | sample S1TSphgellanicum_FD_89693 | JGI IMG/M metagenome (GOLD analysis project Ga0116227, IMG submission 89693) | Host-associated microbial communities from peat moss isolated from Minnesota, USA - S1T2_Fb - Sphagnum magellanicum MG | ecosystem: Host-associated > Plants > Peat moss > Unclassified... | reverse complement strand
ATTGCCCCTACCGATGCCAACATCCTGATTTTGGGTGAAAACGGCACCGGCAAAGACTTGATGGCCAAAGCCATTCACGAACGATCATTACGTGCCGATAAACCATTTGTAAAAGTAGATGTGGGCGCATTAACCGATACCCTGTTTGAGAGCGAACTCTTCGGACATAAAAAAGGTGCATTTACCGATGCCCGCGAAGACCGCCCCGGCCGCTTTGAAGATGCACATGGCGGCACTCTGTTTTTAGATGAGATCGGCAACATCACCCTGCAACAGCAAGCCAAATTATTAACCGTGCTGCAAAACAGGCAGGTTACCCGCTTGGGCACCAACAAGCCAATGGATATCGATATCAGGCTGATCTGTGCTACCAACGTACCCCTAAGCGAACTGGCCAATGAAAACCGTTTCCGTAAGGATCTAATTTACCGTATTAACACGGTAGAAATTACCATGCCGCCTTTGCGTAAACGCAATAACGATATTGTATTAATAGCCAAACACTTTGCCGTTCAATATGCCACCAAGTATCTAAAACCAACTATGGATTTTGATGCTTCAGCCGTAACTAAATTAAAAAGCTATCACTACCCGGGCAACGTTCGCGAGCTGCAATACACTATTGAGCGCGCCGTGATTATGGCCGATGATCATATCCTGAAAGCCGACGACCTGATATTCTCGGCATTGGAATCGGGCATGGAGGAAAAGGTTTCTTTGGAGAATGAAAACATCCAATTAAGCGAATTAGAGAAGAATGCCATTTTACGTGTAATAGAAAAACATAACGGCAATATAACCCGTGCTGCAAAAGAGCTGGGCCTAACCCGTACCGCTTTATATCGCAGATTGAGCAAGTATGATATTTAACCGTTACGAGTGGCGGCTGGTGCTGCGGGTAATTATTATGTTTATTACACTGGCAGCCATGTCTTGGCTGGCTGTAAACGGAAATTACTTGTACACTGTAGTTTTGATACCCATAGTAATTTACGAGGTGATTGAGTTGATCCGCTTTCATCAAAAAGCACAGGACGAGGTTGAGCAATTTGTCGAATCGATCCACTACCGCGATTTTTCCCGCCATTTTGATGAGCGCCGGGCACCTAATGAGCTTAAGCCTTTGCGCAAGGGCTTTAACGAAATCAACTCTACATTTAAACTCATTAGCCGCGAACGCGAAACGCAATATTATTACCTGCAAAAAATATTAGAACTGGTTGATACCGGCATCCTATCGTACGAAGAAGAAACCGGCGAAGTAGCCTGGATTAACGAGTCATTTAAAAAACTGCTGGGTATCCCCTATTTAAAAACAATCAGTTCTTTACAAAAGCGTGAAGAAAAACTATACGACGAAGTGATCAGCCTAAAATCTGGCGACAGCAAAGTGGTGTCCTTTACCCGCGACAGGCAGATCTTTAAAGTACTGGTATCATCGAGTCTGCTACGTACGGAGGATAAACTGTACAAACTCCTGGCTTTCCAAAACGTAAGCGAAGCCTTGGACGAAACGGAATCCAAAGCTTGGTCAAAACTACTGAATGTGATGACGCACGAGATTATGAACTCGGTTGCACCCATATCATCTTTAGCTGATACCTTAAAAAACCGCCTGCAAAACATTGATAAAACAGGATTATCAAACACAGATGATCTGGAGGATCTGGAACTGGGCATCGACACCATTAAACGCCGCAGCGAGGGCTTGCTTAAGTTTACCGAAAGCTATCGTAACCTCAATAAAATCACTAAACTTGATCTGGAGAAAGTATTGGTTTGCGATTTGTTCGAGAACCTTAACACGCTAATGCAACCTACGCTGGAGAAGAAATACATCGAGCTGGATATCATCATCCGAGATCTTTCGCTTGCTATCCAGATAGATCTGAATCTTATTGAGCAGGTGTTAATTAACCTATTAATCAATGCAATCGAAGCCGTTAAAGAACGCGATGAGCCACAGATCACCCTTTCGGCCGAACTGCAACCCAATAATAAAACAGTAATCAAAATTGCAGATAATGGCATCGGTATGCCGCCGGATATTATTGAGAAGATCTTTATTCCCTTCTTTAGTACCCGTAAAACCGGCAGCGGTATCGGCTTAAGTCTTTGTAAGCAAATTATGCTGCTCCATAAAGGCAATATCCAGGTACAATCTGTAGAGGGTAAGGGTTCGGTATTTATACTAACCTTTAACGAGTAATTTATCGCTGAGTGATATAGTTTATTTGTAATGTTCTATAAATTAGCCGCATGCAAACACGCTTAAAAATATTGGCGATATCTGGCAGCCTACGTACAAATTCTGCACATACTGCCATTTTAGAATATCTTAAAACTACCGTTACCGAACATGATATTTTAATCTACGACGGCATCGAGGATATTCCAAACTTTAACCCGGAAAAAGATATAGATCCCACTCCTACCGCTGTACAGCATTTCCGCAATCAGTTAGCCGAAGCAGATGGCATATTAATTTGCACACCCGAATATGCTTACGGCATCCCCGGTTCATTGAAAAATGCATTGGACTGGACAGTTTCGTCAGGCAATTTTGTAGATAAGCCGGTGGCTGTAATTACGGCCTCAGGTTTGGGCGAACATGCCCACGCATCCTTGCTACTGGTACTAACTGCGCTGAATGCAAAAATTGCCGAGAATGGCACCATACTCATATCCTGGATTCGCAATAAAATGAATGCAGAGAATGAGATCACCGATTTACAAACCGAGCGAGACATACAAAATGTCCTGAAAGCATTACTTGCAGCGATATCATAATTCAAAATTTCTGACAATTTGACAACAATTGCAACTTTGGACTATGAGTTGATGCTTTGATAGCAGACCACAACATTTATAAAAAAACATATGCAAGAAAAAGGAACAATATCAATCCACACCGAAAACATTTTCCCGATTATCAAGAAGTTCTTATACTCTGATAACGAAATATTTTTACGTGAGCTGGTATCAAACGCAGTAGATGCTACCCAAAAAATCAAACGTTTGGCTTCATTGGGCCAATATAACGGCGAACTGGGTAAGCTACAGGTAGAAGTTGCTTTAGATGCCGAAAATAAAACCATCACCATTTCTGACAATGGCTTGGGTATGACAGCAGATGAGATCAAGAAATACATCAATCAGATCGCATTCTCTGGCGCTACCGAGTTTATGGAGAAATTTAAAGAAGCTAAAGACGCCAATGAAATTATCGGCCGTTTTGGCTTAGGTTTCTACTCTGCCTTTATGGTGGCCAACGTTGTAGAAATTAATACCTTATCTTACCAGGATGGCGCAGAACCAGCCCGTTGGATTTGCGATGGCAGCACTGAATTTGAAATTAGCGAAGGTAGCCGTACAACCCGCGGTACCGATATTATACTGCACGTTAATGACGAGTCGGAAGAGTTTTTAAACAAACAACGCCTGCAAGAAATTCTGGATAAATACGCTAAATTCTTACCTGTACCTATTAAATTCGGCACTAACGAGCAGCAGGAACAAGACGGCGAAGATGAAGAAGGCAAACCAAAATACGTAACGGTTGAAACTGATAATATTATCAACGAAACCAACCCAATCTGGACTAAATCGCCAAATGAGTTAAAGGACGAAGATTACCTAAACTTCTACAAAGAGCTTTATCCGTTCTCTGAAGATCCTTTGTTCTGGATTCACCTTAATGTTGATTATCCTTTCAACTTAACTGGTGTATTATACTTCCCTAAGCTGAAAAACGATTACGAGTTTCAACGTAACAAAATCAAATTATACTCTCGCCAGGTATTTATTACCGACGAGGTTAAAGATATCGTTCCAGAATTTTTAATGTTGTTGCATGGTGTTATTGACTCACCGGATATTCCGTTGAACGTATCACGCAGTTTCTTACAAGCTGATAGTAATGTTAAGAAGATCAACAGTTACATCACCAAAAAAGTGGCTGACAAACTGGCTGAGTTATTTAAAGCTGACCGTAAGGCTTACGAAGACAAATGGAACGATATTGGCCTGTTTGTAAAATACGGTTTCATCAGCGACGATAAATTTTACGAAAAAGCTAAAGACTTTGTATTGTTAACCAATACAGCTAAAGAAACCTTTACTTTAAACGAGTACAAAGAAAAAGTAGAGCCGGTACAAACCGACAAAGACGGTCAATTAGTGTACATCTACACCAACGACCCGGACAAACAGGATGCTTTTATCCAATCTGCCAACCGTAAAGGTTATGATGTATTGTTGATGAACTCTCCTATCGACACGCACTTTGTAAGCCATTTGGAGCAAAAATTGGATAAAACATCAATGAAACGTGTTGACGCTGATGTTGCCGATAAACTGATTAAAAAAGACGACGCACCAGCGCACATCTTAACCGAAGAGCAAAGCGCTTCTGTAAAAACTATTTTCGATTCTGCAATCAACAAAACAGCTTTTAAAGTGGAATTGGAGAGCCTTAGCCCTGATGAGTTACCGGTTACTGTAACCATGGATGAGTTTATGCGCCGCATGAAAGAAATGGCTGCTATGGGCGGCGGTGGCGGCATGAGCTTCTACGGCCAAATGCCAGATAACTACAGAGTGGTAGTTAACGCAAACCACAAACTGATTACCCGCATCTTGGGCGAAGAAAACGCAGATACCCAGTCGCAATTAGCTAAACAAGCTTTTGATCTGGCCCTGCTATCGCAAGGTTTATTAACCGGTGCAGACTTAACTGAGTTTGTTAAGCGTAGCGTTAATTTGATCTAATCCAAATTTGTCATTCAAAGTGACAGTGAAGAAGTATAATATTAAAAGCTGCTCTCGGGTAGCTTTTTTTATGCGTTAAACTTTGGTATATTTAAATAATAAACCAAGATTAAACACTTGTAATTCTGAGTGTAACGAAGATTCTTCTGCTGTAGAAAAAAACATATTACAGAAGTTCCTTTGCTGCCGCTCTGGATGACAAATTAAACCATTATGTCTATTATCATGAAACCCATAAAGTACATCTTCATCCTACTAATCGCTTTTACAACTATCAACACTGCTTTTGCTCAAACAACACCAAGCAAGGCAGATAAAAAGAAAGCTAAACAAGACGCTGTAAAAGCATTGGTAGAATCGCAACATTATACCTTTATAGCCCAATATGCAAACCCTTTAGGCGGCGGCCACCGTTATCTTACTTCTGACTATGACCTTAGAATCAGGAAAGATTCTTTAATAGCATATTTACCATATTTTGGCCGTGCATATTTTGATGTACCCTATAACGCTAATGACGGTGGGATTAAGTTTACCTCAACCAAGTTTACCTACACAGCAACAGCCAAAAAAAAAGGCGGCTGGGATGTGGTTATTAAACCGTCTGATGCAAAGTATATTGAAACCATTAACTTGTATATCTCTGCCGATGGTTATACCAATGCGCAGTTTACCATTACTAATAAGAGTGCAATTTCTTTTGATGGGATTTTGAAGGATAAAGCGACGAAAAAGTAGCAAGCCCTCTCTCAGTTTTGTCATTCAGAGCGCCAGCGAAGAATCTTCTGCTAAGGCAGGTATATTGATGATCGTTTCGGTACACAATAGGTCGGCGGTTGACATCCTGTATACCTAGAAGCCCTATCCCAACGGCAGTCAGAATGGGAGACCAAAATAAATCCGAAATCGAACATCCGAAATCCGATATCAACTATGCTTCCTAATCTTCACAAACACCAATTTACTTGTAGGCGTATTACTTTTATCAGCAACACTGCTTAATGGAATTAAAACATTCCCCTCGGGATAATAAACTGCGGTATTACGTTCGGGAATATCATAGGATACGATGATAAACAGGCGGGCAGTACGCTCTATGCCATCGCAATGGCTAGATATATCTACCTTGTCACCTGCTTTAAAACCGGCTTTTGCAATATCTGTTGGGTTCATAAATATAACCCGGCGTTCGTTATGGATACCCCGGTAACGATCTTCCATACCGTAAATGGTGGTGTTAAATTGATCATGGCTGCGGATGGTAGTTAGGTAATATTCATCAGCCTCTGGTTTATGCTCGGGCAAACCTGCGATATTAAAAGCAGCTTTGCCGCCCCAATCTGCTGTTTCAAATTTGCCTGATCGCGGCGCATTAGGCAGATAAAAGCCTCCCGGCTTACGGATCTGTTTGTTATACTCTTCAAAGCCCGGTATCACTTTCTCAATATCATCACGGATGTTGTCGTAGCTTTCCATATAACTATCCCAATTCACTACTGATTTGCTGCCCAAAACTGCTTTAGCCAGATTACAAACGATAAAAGACTCGCTCATTAAATCATCAGATACGGGCTCAAGCACTCCTTTTGATTGTTGCACGACGCCCATAGAGTTTTCACAGCTCACCATTTGAGGCACGCCATTAATCACATCTTTATCGCTACGGGCAAATGTTGGCAGGATGATCGACTCTTCGCCGGTAATTAAATGGCCGCGGTTTAATTTTGTAGAAACGTTAACGGTCAACTTAGTTTTGCGCATGGCTTCGGCCATAAAAGTGGTATCCGGCATAGCCGATAAAAAGTTACCTCCCATCCCAAAAAATACTTTCAACCGGCCATCGTGCATAGCATTGGCAGATTCAACAGCATCAAAACCATGTTCTTTTGGCGGGTCGAACCCGTAAACCTCTTTAAGTGCTTTCAGCTGCTTTTCGTAAGGTTTATCGTAGATCATCATGGTGCGGTTGCCCTGCACATTACTATGCCCACGCACGGGGCACAATCCGGCCCCCGGTTTACCGATACTCCCTTTAAGCAATACCAGATTGGTAATTTCTTTAACCGTGTCTACGCCGTTCTTTTGCTGCGTTATGCCCATGGCCCAGCACACAATAATTCTGCTTTTATGCTTCAACATGTCGGCAGCTTCTTTAATCTGGCTTACCGAAACACCGCAAGCTTCGGATAATTCCGCTACATTATATTGCTGAATATGCTCAATAAACTTCTCGTAGTTAACGGTGCTTTCCTGTATAAATTTGTGATCGAAAACCTGGTCTGGAGTTTCAATCTCAGCCTGATACAGTAAAAGTTCTATAGCTTTCAGCAAAGCCATATCGCCATTGATCTTTACCTGTAAATAAAGATCAGCCAATTGCACACTGCTACCCACAAAGCCTCTAACAGTCTGCGGATCTTTAAAAGCCATCAAACCAGCTTCTTTCAGCGGATTTACGGCGATGATCTTAGCCCCCTTTTCTTTAGCCTTTCTTAAGGCTGTAAGCATGCGAGGATGATTAGTACCTGGGTTTTGCCCCATGATTATCAGCACATCTGTATCGTGAATATCCTCGAGCGTAACCGTCCCCTTACCTATACCTATTGATTCGGCCAGCCCTACACTGGTTGATTCGTGACACATATTTGAGCAATCGGGCATGTTGTTGGTGCCATACTCCCTTACAAATAACTGGTATAAAAATGAAGCCTCATTACTTGTACGGCCCGATGTATAAAACGCGGCTTCGTTAGGCGATTCAAGCGCATTTAAATGTTCAGCAATTTTATTAAAAGCCCAATCCCAGGTTACAGGCTGATAGTGCGTGCCACCTTTGGGCAGATAAACCGGCTGAGCGATACGCCCCTTTTTACCGATGTGCATATCATCCAATTTAGCCAAGTCGGCTATTGAATTTTGGGCGAAGAACTCCCCGGTTAATTTCTTAGTAGTAGCTTCTTCGGCCAACGCTTTAGCACCGTTCTCGCAGTATTCGGCAATTGGCGAACGGTCATCATCCGGATCTGGCCATGCACAGCTAGAACAATCGAAACCATGCTTTTGGTTCATTTTAAGCAATGCCCCCATTCCTCGCGTCGGGCCTGTATCTTCTAATATATGTTGAAAGGCATGTAGTACTGCAGGAATACCAGCCGCCCACTCTTTGGGGTCAGTTACTTTTAGCCTGCCCGATAATTCTTCCGGGTTCTCAGCGTTGGGCTGCGACGCTTCGGGTGGCAATTGCTCTGTTTTACTCATGGTTTTTAACGGCTAAGGGATTGGGGTAATTATCACTCTGATCTTCTTCTACATTATCCAGGCAGGTAAAATCTTTCTCCACCAATAATTGCAGCGGCCCACCTTTGCCTTGAATTCCAACTCTATCTGTACTTGTCCAGTCGTCAGCCAAAGCTTCAGGCACAAACAGGGTAATAATGTTATTTTTAAATGTGGCGAACAGATTCTCCTGCATAGTGCGCTGCAAAACGTAAGTTAAGGTATCATCGCCAAAATCAACCACTTCTTTTATCACACCTTCGTGGGCAAAGCGTTCAACCTCACTTCGGGTTAGTCTAAAACGTATTGCATTGGCTTTAATCCTTATTTTCATATCTCAGTGGTATTATTTATAATATTGGTTATACGATGTGGTGCGGTATAAATGTTAAACCGTTGGTTACGCAAAAAGCCTACCAGGGTAACATTAAACTCTTCGGCCAGTTGTACCGCCAGCGTTGATGGTGCCCCAACCGCAGCGATAATATTAATCCCGGCCATCACCGCTTTTTGTACCAACTCGAAGCTGGCGCGCCCGCTTAGTAACAGAACCGACTGGTTTAGCGGCAGCCAGTTATTATTTAAAGCAGTACCGATCAATTTATCTAAAGCATTATGCCGACCAACATCTTCGCGAACAATCTGCAACTCGCCATCGGTAGTAAACAAAGCCGAAGCATGGAGGCCTCCCGTATCGGCAAATATTTCCTGACTAGTTTCTAATATCTGCGGCAGGCTAATTAATGTCTGTGCATTAATACTGTTGATATTATCATCCTGCACAACATAATCGCTAACGGTTCGTATAGCGTTGATTGATCCTTTACCGCAAACTCCGCAGCTCGACGTGGTATAAAAGTTGCGTTCGCTATTACGCAGATTAGGTATAACGCCAGTTCTGAGGCTTACCTGTATCACGTTTTCTTTATTCTCGGCGCAGGCAATAAAACAGTGCGAGGCATCGGCTACGTCGCTGCTATTTTTAATGATGCCTTCAGTAAACAAAAAGCCTGTAGCCAGCTCGGCATCATTGCCAGGCGTGCGCATGGTAACAGATACATTTTGCATCTGCCTTTGCCCCACCTCGCCATATTCAATCCTGATCTCCAGCGGCTCTTCGGCAGCCAACATATCAGTTTGGGCAAAGCGACCATTGCTGTTCACTTTTATAATTGGGAGTATAGCTATTGATTGGGCAATCATATATTAAATATACAATTCATGATTGTTTATTGTGTTGATAAAGTTAATTTGATGTTTCTACTTTAACTAAGCTGGAGCGTGGACGCTTGAACTGGCGGAGAGTGATGTAAAGTACCTCCCCGCGCGTCATTGCAATGACAATCTAGTTTAGTTAGAAAATTAACAATCCGGGTGCAAGCTTAAATGCAGCGAACTTATTACCAAACCGGTCCACCCGGTTTGGTGTGAAGCACCCAAACCTTTGCCGGTATCACCATCAAAATACTCGTGAAATAAAATATGATCGGCAAACGCAGGATCTGTTTGCACTTTGGTATTGGTGCCAAACACAGGGCGAATGCCGTCCTTATTTTTAACAAAAATATTTGATAATCGGTTGCGCAAGTCATCGGCTATTTCTCTCAGATTCTTAAAAACGCCTGATCCCGTAGGGCATTCCACTTTAAAATCGCCACCATAATATTGGTAAAAGCGCTCCAGGCTTTCTACAATCAGGTAATTCATCGGCATCCAGATGGGGCCGCGCCAATTGCTGTTACCTCCAAATAAACCGCTGTCACTTTCGGCAGGCAAATACTTTACGCTAAACTCCTGGCCACCTACCATAATTACGAAAGGATTATTCAAATGAAATTTGGATACCGAACGAATCCCGTAATCGCTCAAAAACTCATTCTCATCAAGCATGTGTTTCAGCAGCATTTTCATACGGTGCCCACGCAATAGGCTCACCAAACGTTTGCCATCGGCATTGCTCTCGTTAATGCGCGAAATCTGATCAGATAAATCAGGGCGGTTATCATAAAACCATTTTAACCGCTGGCTAAATATCGGGCTATTAACTACCTCGGCATCATCCAAAACCTCCACCGCAAACATGGGGATCAAACCCACTACACTCCTTACTTTCAATCGCTTCGTGGTACCATCTGGTAACTCCAAACCATCGTAGAAAAAGCCATCCTCATCGTCCCACAGGCCTTCTTTTCCCTCGCCCATGTTTGACATTGCACCGGCGATATACATAAAGTGATCAAAGAATTTTACGGCAATTTCTTCGTAAGTTTTATTGGTTGTTGCCAGTTCAATAGCAATCCGCATCAGGTTGAGCGAGTACATCGCCATCCAACTTGTACCATCGGCCTGTTCCATGTAACCACCAGTTGGTAGCGGTGCATTACGATCAAACACACCAATATTATCAAGTCCTAAGAAACCACCCTCAAAAATATTGTTGCCCGCCGAATCCTTGCGGTTAACCCACCAGGTAAAGTTGAGCATCAACTTATGAAATACCGTTTCCAGAAAAAACAAGTCTCCCTTGCCACCGTTGGCCAACTTATCAATCTTGTAAACGTTCCATGTTGCCATGGCATGCACGGGCGGGTTGGTATCGCCCATGGCCCACTCGTAAGCCGGTAACTGCCCGTTGGGGTGCATATACCACTCGCGGGTAAGCAGGGTTAACTGCTGCTTGGCAAAATCCGGATCTACCTTAGCCAATGGCAGGCAATGGAAGGATAAGTCCCACGCTGCAAACCAAGGGTACTCCCATTTATCGGGCATCGAAATAATTTCGCGGGCTGTTAAATGTTGCCAATCGGCATTACGCATCTTAAAGCGATCTGCAGGAGGCTTGGGCTGGTTAGGATCGCCATTCAACCATTGGTAAACATTGTAATTATAAAATTGCTTAGTCCACAACATACCGGCAAAAGCCTGGCGTTGCACCAGCTTTACATCCGGGTTGGGCGAATTTTGCTGAACATCAGCATAAAATTCATCAGCCTCCTGGATACGCGCGTTAAAAATGGTATCAAAATCGCTGAAGTTATTAGCCGGATTTTTAGTCAACCTTAAACACAACGTAACACTTTTGCGCGCAGGCACCACCAAATCATAGTTAGCGCAAGCTTTAGTTCCCTTTTGCTGCGGGTTTACGGTTGCAGCGCCATTTACAATATGATCATTAATCCCATCTTTGGGATATGGCTTGCCATTGTCGAAATTATATAAACGCTTAGTATTAGTTTCGTTATCGCAGAATAACCAGGTGGGTTCGCCATCGGCCATTAACCAGTATTCGCCTGTGTTTTTGCTGTACAGTCCAATTGTTTTTTGTGCATCTGTACTAATGCTGGGTACACTTACATGCCTGCCCCAGGCCCAGGTATTGCGGAACCAAACCGTTGGCATCACATTAATCGATGCATCATTGCCGGCGCGGTTATGTACGGTAATTTTGATCAGGATATCGTCAGGAGCGTTTTTGGCGTACTCAACAAATATATCAAAGTATTCATCGTGCTCAAAAACACCGGTATCGATCAGCTCAAACTCGGGTTCGCTGCGCGATCGTTGTTTGTTTACATCTTTTAATTGCTCATAGGGGTATGCCTGCTGAGGGTATTTGTACAGCATTTTCATGTACGAATGCGTAGGCGTACTATCGAGGTAATAGTAAAGCTCCTTTACATCTTCGCCATGGTTTCCCTCTGGGTTGCTGAGGCCAAAGTAGCGTTCTTTGATGATCGGATCTTTTTTATTCCACAAACCAACAGCAAAACATAAATACTGCTGATCGTCGCAAATACCGGCAATGCCTTCTTCGCTCCAGCGATAGGCTTTGCTTCGGGCCATATCGTGGCTAATATAGTTCCAGGCATCACCATCGGCACTATAATCTTCGCGTACTGTACCCCATTGGCGGTCGCTTACGTAGGGGCCCCACTGTTTCCAGTTGGCGTCTTTGAGCCTTGTTTGTTCCTGATTCATCTATTAGTTAAACTATATACCTCAATAATAATTTATAATAACGAAACTTAAATATAAAGATTGATGTAAAAGGTTTTATTTTACATTAAGAATAGCTTTACTAATTTGCACATATATGAGGCCAATCGGGATTCCAGATTACATTAATCACTACATCAATGGCAAAATAGAACCTGCAGAGGTTTATGAAGCCTATCAAAAACTTCGTAAAACCGGCCCACCAGAGGTAACCATCTCTATACCTGCCTATAACGAAGAACTCACCATTGTGCAAACCCTGTCTTCACTATGCAATAACATAACTAACCGGGCTGTAGAAATTGTAGTAGTTAATAATAACTCGAAAGATAAAACCGAAGAACTGGTTAAAGCCTGCGGCGTTACCTGTGTGGTGCAAACCATACAGGGCATCACCGTATCGCGGAATATGGGCCTGGATACCGCCACCGGTAAATATATTTTAAATGCCGATGCCGATACCATTTACCCGAAAGACTGGATTGAAGAAATGGTAAAGCCATTGGCCAATTCTGATAAAGTGGCCATTACTTATGGTCGGTTCTCTTTTATCCCCGTTGGTAATACAGGCAGGTTTGCCTATTTCTTTTACGAGTATATTGCCGATTTTACACGCCTTTACAATAAGTATTTTAAAAACGAAGCGGTAAATGTGTACGGTTTTAACTCGGGTTTCCGCCGCGAACAGGGTTTACAGGTTGACCACTTTAACCACCCCCCGGGCACTAATGAAGATGGTTTCCTGGCCTTGAAGTTAAAGAACAAAGGCTTTGGCGATCTATATCGCGTTACCAGCCCTAAAGCCATTGTATGGACCACCGACAGACGCATCCAAATTGATGGCGGAATATGGAAGGCTACCTTTAAACGCCTGAAAAGAGTATTTGGATAAAAGCCTCGCAAAAAATGCGATTTCTGAAACTGTAAGGCAGTTTTTTACGTAAAAGTTATAAAATACATCACATATTTTAAAGTATCTTTAACGGTACCAAAATTCACATTTTAAGTAATAATTAAGAGAAAATGGGTTTAACTGATTCTAGCCGTACTAAAATCCTTGTAGCAGAGGATGATGCATATATGCAGCTTATCCTTAAAAAGTTTCTCAGCAAAACTTATGATGTTGAAATATGTCCAACCGCGATGGATGCCCTTACGTACTTACAAAACGGCAACATCCCCGATCTAATTATTTCTGATTTGAACACGCCAAACCTAAGTGGTTTGGAGCTTGTAGCTCAATTGCATGCCAGCGACTTTTTTAAGTCAATACCGGTAATCATACTTTCTGGCGAGGATAGCTCTGATACCCGTATTAAGTGCCTGGACAGTGGTGCCGATGATTTTATCGTAAAACCATTTAACCCGGCAGAAGTTGAGGCGAGGATAAGAGCTATTTTAAGACGTATAGGGAAAATAACATATTAATTTATGGGTGATTCTACTTTAGCTGATAACGGCATACAATACCTGGCTGTAATACATGGCACAGAAGATGTTATAGCCATGCTTAATTGCTGCGACTTTGAAGACCGGCAAATACTTTATTTTAACAACGGTGTAGAATTAGCTACCGCCTGGGAAAGTAAGAAACTAAACATTGTGGCTATCATTTCGCAAAGCGAGATACTGGCACCCTCGGGTATCACATTGCTGGAGGCCTTCAAAAACAAAGGTTTACCTAATGTTCCTTTCTTCCTGATCTCTAACCAGTTTAACAGTAATCTTCGCAAACTGGCACTAGATGCCGGGGTTGTTGATGTATTTAAGGCCCCGGCCAAAATGCACAAAGTACAGCTAAGGGTTAACTTTTTAATCAACCACTGGAAAGACATAAAAAGCAAAGTACACGAAAAGGTTAACGATACTTACACTGTGCCATACGGCAAACGCGCGTTTGATATTTTCTTCTCGGGCATGGCGCTGCTGGCACTTTCGCCAGTGTTTCTGATCGTTTACCTGCTGGTTAGATTGGAATCTAAAGGCCCTGCCTTTTATTACTCACTACGCGTTGGTACAGGTTACCGGGTATTTAAGTTTTACAAATTTAGGTCGATGTATGTAAACGCAGATCAGCGACTTAAAGACTTGAAGCACCTTAACCAATATAGTGCTGGTAGCACAGAAACTGTGACCCCTGCTCCGGCAGTAAATGCGGCCCCGGCTGAAACGCAGAAATCGGTATCGCCCAGTCCGGTTACCACCATGTTATGTAACGACTGCCTTAAAGCTGGTAAATGCCAGTTCCCGGTTTATGCTGATAAAATTAGCTGGTGCGAAAAAGACTACGCGAGCAATAAGAAGACTGCCGCTGGATCGGCTTTCTTTAAATTGAAAAACGATCCTCGGATTACTAAGGTTGGTAACTTCATCCGCAATACCAGTATAGATGAGCTGCCACAATTATGGAACGTTTTCATCGGTGATATGAGCATTGTAGGCAACCGCCCACTCCCACTCTATGAGGCTGAAAAATTAACTACAGATAAATACGCATTACGCTTTAACGCTCCTGCGGGTATCACCGGCCTATGGCAGGTTGAAAAACGCGGTAAAGGCGACATGAGCGAAGAAGAACGCCTGATGCTGGATAACGTTTACGCAAAAAACCACAGTTTGAAAAACGATTTAAGACTGATATTTAAAACCATACCTGCGCTACTACAAAAGGAAAGCGTATAGTTTTGTTGTCTGTTAACGGTTGTTGTCCGTTGTCAGATAAATTATAAAAGCAAAAGGCTCAATATTAATATTGAGCCTTTTGCTTTTATATAACCGCCCATTGAAGCGTCCACGCTTCAATGCTCTTCTTAGTTTAAGCGTCCACGCTTATGTTAAATACAGTAGCGTGGACGCTCCTCTTAAAAACTAAGTTCAAGCGCGGACGCTTGAACTGGCGAAAGATCACAGACAACCGACAACCGACAACAGAATCAAGCTCTCACCCATTCCTTCACATCAAAATCATAACGCTTAATCACTTTAGCCGGGTTTCCCGCAGCTACAGAATACGGCGGAATGCTTTTAGTTACCACGGCGCCACCAGCTACTACGCTGTGCTTGCCAATGGTAACGCCCGAAGTGATTACCACGTTAGCAGCTATCCAGCAATCATCTTCAATAATAATGGGATTGGTTATTACGGGCTGATCTACAATCGGCACATTAACATCTGTATAAACATGATTCAAGGCGCTGGCAACTATATTTTGGGCAAAAATCACATTATTACCCACCGTAACCGGACCGATGATTACGTTACTCATGCCGATCAATGATCTGCTGCCGATCAATACATCACCTACACCGTTGTTAATGGTAGAGAAGCTTTCTATGGCCGAGTTTGCGCCCATTTCGAAACGATTAAAAGGCAGCACATCCAAACGTGTGCGCGAATGCACCTTGGCACCTTTGCCACGTTTATGGATAAACGGATTTACAAACCATTTAACCCAGAGCCGCGGGCGTGCTTCGCCGCTTGGTATCAGCATCCAGTGCACAAAGGCTTTTAGCGATGGGTTCTCTTTTATCTTTTCCTTTAACGACATGGTATGCTGTAAATTATTTTCTCTTTGCTTTTTCCCAAACTGCACTTTGACGGCCCGCCATGTACCTGAAGATACCGCGGATTACCGCGTAATTCATCATGCAAAAATAGTATGGGATAAATAATATCTTCACTTTGATCTGCCTGGTTTCCAGTATCCAGCCCAATAACGATGCCGCATAAAACATTACCTGACCCAGCAGTAATAATTCATATAACCAGCTGGTGTATCCGCTGGCTACAATCACAATATTGAGGATCAGGGACAGGATCATCAGGAAGGGCACAACCGTCCACCTTAATACGCGATGGCTCACGTACTGAAACGTTAATACGGGCTGTTTAAAGGGATTCAGCAAACTTTTTAGCCACACGATAGATTGGATACCACCTGCTGCAATCCTAATCTTACGTTTAAGCTCCTCGCCTACACTTTCAGATCCGTTTTCGGTGGCGTATGCTTCCGGCTCGTAGATTACCCGATAACCTTCTTCGGCAACTAATAACGAGATCATAAAGTCATCTAGTATTGTGTTAACAGGTACGGGGCGGTACAACTGGGTACGGATACTAAACAACTCGCCCGCAGCACCAACTACGGTATGCAGCTCTGCATCCCAGGTTTTTAATTTCGATTCATATTTCCAGTAAAAACCTTCGCCGGCAGTAGCGTCGGCTGTTTCATCAGCATGTACACGTTTTTCTCCGGCTACGGCACCAATGCCAGTATCCAGGTAATGGCGGCAGATTTTAACCAGGGCATCAGCATTTAAAAAAGTATTGGCATCTGTAAACACAACAACTTCTGTGGTAACCGTATCCATAGCACGGTGTACGGCTGCAATTTTACCACTCCTGCCTTCTTTGTGCATCAGCTTTATTTGGGGGTAAGCAGCAACCAGTTCGGCCGTTCTATCGGTCGAACCATCGGTTATAAAAATCACCTCTAATTTGCCTGCAGGATAATTAAGGGCGAGTGTATTTTTGATCTTTTCTACAATAAAATCTTCTTCATTATAGGCGGCTACAATCAGGGTACAGGTGGGCAAAAGTACCAGATCTTCTGTTGGGGGAATGGGCTTGCCTTTAACAGCGCGCTTAATTTTTATCAGGAAATACAGCAGAATACCGTATCCAAAAAAAGCATAAAAAACAATGAACAGGCTAAGCCAGAGTGCTACTTTCATTTATCGTGTTATGGGGTATCCTAAATTATCGCTATCCTTTTTCTCGGTAACATTCCACCAAATGGCTTTCAGTAAAAGCGTGGTGAAACCCGTTTGTTTATTCTTTTTATAACTGATGATGTTACGCGGTGCGACCAATAAGGTAAAGTAAAAATAAAAAAATATTCGGTTTATAAACGGCGCGTTGCGGCGGATAAACAAAATACGATTACGATTCATAAAATACTCTTTCAAGCCACTTGCCTTGCCTACCGAGACTGATTCTTTATGATAGATCAATGCCTGGGGCACAAACCAAATCTCGTAACCGGCACGTTTAATCCTGTCACACCAATCCATTTCTTCATAGTATAGAAAGAAGTTCTCGGCCATTAGTCCGGCTTTATCCATAGCCTCCCGTTTAAGCATCATAGCTGCGCCGTGCGCGTAGCCAGTTGCACCTAATTTATCATCATACTGGCCTTTATCCAATTCAAACTGGCCGATACAGTAATTGCGACAGGTAAAATAATTCATCGCTGTAAAGCCTGCGTATTGCAGTGTATCGGGCTGATCAAAATACCTGATCTTTGGCGAAACCATACCATTTTTGGGGTTTGCGTCCAAAACGGTAACCAGCGTGTCAATTAATCCTTCGGTAAACTCGGTATCGTTATTTACAAAGAATAAATATTCGCCTTTTGCTTCTTTTATCCCTAAATTGTTACCACCGGCGAAGCCAAGATTTAGATCAGACCGGATAAATTTGATACCGGGGTATTTTTGCTCCCATTCTGGCACACTATTTACCTTGCTACCGTTATCAACAACTATAATTTCTATCTCAAAATATGCATTAGTATTAGCAATAGACAACAAAAGTTGCTCAGTGATAAAACTTTGATTAAAATTAACCGTAATGACAGAGACTGTTTTTTTCATTTTATAATACCCTGTGTTAAACGTAACAAACAGCCGATTAAGTTACACTGAATATATTATACCCGTTGGATAATAAAAAAATAATATCGAAAGAGGTCTCCGACCTCCAGAACCTGCACGATAAGCACACGCAGATCGACCAGAAGCTGGAGGAGCTGATAACGCTATTGAGTGAGAGCAACCTGGATAGCGAGTCGGTAAAAACCATCCAAAACAAGTTTAATAAAGCTTTGGAAGTCAGCGATATTAACAAGCACCAGATCCATCAGTTTAAAAAAATAGATCAGCTAAGCGCTACTTCATCGCGCGAGGAACTGCTTGATGAATTTAGCATACTGCTTACCAATAACCGTATCGATAACCATGCTACCCGCAGGTTCATCAGGCAGCAACGGGCATCAGGGTTTGTACTTATCGCCATTGCAGTGGTAATGATAGGCCTTGGTTTCGCCATGATTATTATGCCGGCACCTCCCTATTTCGAGATGTTTACCATCTATTATTTTAATCCGAATGATGGCGTAACCATAATGGATGTTATCTCTTTACTTATTATATTAGCGGGAGTCTACCTGCTTATAAAAACTTTCTACCAGAAAAACATTGCCCGACCACACTAATGACAGATCAAGAGGTACAAAAAAAAATTCTACTGGTTGATGATAACCCGCTCTTTCTAAAAATGCTCTCTAAGGCATTTGATAAAGCCGGGTTTGAATGCACCGTTGCCGAATCGGCCAATGAGGCTATTCGCAAACTTGCAATTGATTTGCCCGATGCCATATTATCTGACTACCAGATGCCCAAAATGAACGGCATCGAATTTCGGAAATATATCCTGAAGCAACCCACTTTAAAAGACATCCCCTTTATTTTCCTAACTGATTTTTCTGATAAAGAACTGGTGAACACCGGCCTCGATCTGCATGCCATTGACTACGTGATTAAAGACACACCTGTTAATGTTATTGTAGCCAAGCTTAATAATCTGCTAGCAACTGTAAGCAAACAGCGCGAGCTATCAGAGCTCGAGGTTAAAAAAGCTGCTGCTGCATTGAATATCCGCTCAGTACCGCAAAAAGCACCGGCCATTGCGGGTTACGAAGTTAACTTCTGGCATAAATCATTTCAGGATATCCCTGGTGGGGATTTTATTGATTTTATTAAAGTAACAGACCGTTTTAGCTTCGTTATCTTGGGCGATGTGATGGGCAAAAAATGGATGGCCTGGTTTCTGAGCTTTAGCTTTTTAAGCTATATCCGTGCCGCGGTTCGGTTCGGCGTATCCAGTCATGAATATTCGGCCGCGGGCATTCTTGAAAAAGTTAACCAGATTATTTGCGAGGACGAGGTATTAAAAGATATCCTCTCGAGTCTGTCATTATTAATGATCGACCATGAAGAAAATAATATTACCTACGCAGGTGCCGGTGATCTGCCACTGCTACATTATCAGGCAAAAACCAAAAAGTTCGAATCTTTAAAGTGTTCTGGCTTGCTATTAGGCTTATTTGCTAACGGGTTATACGATGAACAGAAGATAATCATGCAACCCGGCGACCAGCTATTTATGTTTACAGATGGTATCATTGATTATGCTGTATCTGGTGAAACAAAAAGCGACTATAACTTATTTATCAAACGGTTGGAAACAATAACGGATAGTAGAAACTCGTTCGAAAAACTGAAACAATTTCTAATAAAACAGCCGCCATCGTCACAGGTTGATGATGCCAGTATAATACATATTTACAAAACAGCCTAACAAGAATGATCGATATTATAAAAAATCAAAGCAACTATTTACTGGTAGATGTTAACCTGCAAGAAGCCAACATGGCCAACGCAAGTACCTTCAGATCAGAAATTATAAAGATGCTTGATCTGCACCACAAAAAGATCATACTAAGCCTGCACCAGGTTAACTACATCGACAGTACTTTTTTAGGCGCATTGGTAGCCGCTTTAAAGCATGCCATATCGTTAAAACTGGATATAGCTTTGGTTGGCCTTAAAAAAGACATCCACGACCTGATGACTTTAATACGACTGGACAAGGTATTTAAGATCTACGATAACTTTAACGACGCCACAAAGGAAGACTAAACACAGGGAGAAGGATATAGTGCTGGTACAGGAATCTTTTAAACTTGGCGAAGCCAATAACAGCATGCCTGCTGACTTATTGGAAGAAATGCTTACGCTGATAAAAAGCAACGTGCACTACAGCAGCGGTATGCAGGAGCTACTTTTTAAATCGAAGTTTATATTAACCGAATTGCTTACCAATGCCATTAAGCATGCCAACAGCAACGATGTAAGCCTAAACCTCGAGATTACAGATGGCTTTTTAAGATTTGTAAAAACCGATTTTGGCAGTCCGTTTACGCTTCCTCAAATTAAAGACGAACAATTTAAAGATGCCTTAATTGTTACGGCCGATGTAATGCACACTTTGTATGCCAAAGAAGAAGGCGGCCGCTTACATTTTTACTGCCACGAGAACACAGTAACATCAATAGACATTGAGAACGATTTCCCCGAGCACTTCGGCTTGTTGATTATTACCAAGGCAGCTGATGATTTCTATTATCAGTATAACGAACAACAGCAAGCAAACATCTTCACCGCTATCATCAAACTTTAACTCGCTGATGATGGCCTGATCATTGCCATACCCTGGCGAATCAGCAATTTAATTTCGGTATACCCGGTAGAGTAGATACTCCAGAACGAATACTTTTGATATTTATTCAGCTCTACATAACTGATAACTACGGCTATTAAAACCGGGATAGCAGTTGTTACTGCCACGCCATAAATATTGCCGAAGACTTTGATGCCCAAATAATCGAAGACGATATTAGCAGCCAGCATAATCAGTACCTTATAAAAGTTAACCTGTGGGCGGTGGATTACATCCAGCGTAAGAGCAGAAAAACGATCTGCCGGATACAGCAGTGCAAACGTCATAAAAAAGCGGAACACGTTGGCTGCTTCGGTGTGTGCGTATTTACCTCCACCAATTAGTCCGATAGCAAAATCAGCCAACAGACAAGCTATAATACAAGCAGGTACCAATATAATGGTAAGCATACCCGTATATTTTTTCATGGTTTGGATCACTTCTTCGCGCTTGTTTTGGTTGTAGAATGATGACAGTATCGGCATACCCGTAGCGGCGAAACTCACAAGCGGCACCTCTACCAGTTGCATTAAACTTTGGCCTAAGTTATAGATAGCCAGTGCAGCAGGGCCCAACATAAAGTTAATAATGTAAGTATCCGAAGTACGGAACATATTGGAGCTGAGCGTAGTGCCTACACTGTATTTACCAAAATCGTAAATCTCCTTAACACTACTCTTAGTACGTTTAGCAAGTGTACTAATACGCGACCAGCCCATAGCCATGGTATAAATACTGGTAATTAAGTTAGAGATGAGGTAGGCATACAATAAAGTCTCCAGGCTCATCTTTTTCAAAATGATCAGGGCGATAATAAAAGCGATAAACAAGCCACGGTTTACAAAACGAACGTACAATAGTTGATCAAACCTCTGCTCGCCCTGCAACACACAGGTAGCCATAAACATGGGTAATGTAAATACATAAGCCAGGCCAAACCATTTCAAGAATAATAACAAGCCTTCGTCTGTTACATAATGCATGGCAAATAGTGCCGGGATATTCAAGATAGCTAGGATGCCGGTGATAATCAAGGCCACAAACCAGGTCGATCCGGCTACCTCGGCGGTACGCTTTTCATCAGAACCAGCGTAAAATTTTATAAATGCAGTGGTGATAAATCCCGAACGAAATGTATCGATTAATAAAAACGTAGCCTGAAAGAAACCCCACTCCCCTGCCCTCGAAATTGGCAACGCCCTGAAGATGACTGCTGTGGTTATCATGCTAAGCACAATCATAATGCCGTTACCGGCCAGGGAGAGAAAATGTTTATTCTTTATCGCACTAATTACTTTTGACCACATCTTTATCTTCGGAATATTCGTAAAACAAGGTTACTTAAAATAAATCTATTTATTGGATATTAGCGTAAATTAAGGACTTTTATAGATGGCTCAATTGCATTTCCCAGACGTTACTTTACTCATTACTCATTACAATCGAAGCAGGTCTCTGGAGCGATTGCTGAAAACATTTACCGACCAACAATTCACCTTTGGAGGCATCGTTGTATCTGATGATGGCAGCAAACCAGAGCATGTTGATTATATCAAAAGTTTACATGGGCAATATCAGTTTAACCTGGTAACCACGCCTGTTAACAAAGGCCTGGGCAACAACATTAACAAAGGGCAAGACGCGGTTAAAACCCCGTACACTTTGTACGTGCAAGAAGATTTTGAACCGAAAACTGCTTTTGCCGAACATTTTATAGACGCACTTAATTTTTTTAAGGCTGATCCTACTTTGGACATCGCCCGCTTTTACGCTTACTTCTCTTATCCTTATACGAAATCTTACGGGAAAGGATTTTCGGAAATGATATTTAAAGCATCGCCGTTTTATAGCAACCATCTTAAGTTTTACGTTTACAGTGATCACCCACATTTACGTCGTAGTACATTCTTCGAGAAATTTGGCCGATATCCAGAAGGGATCAAAGGCGACTTAACCGAGTTTAGAATGGCAGCATCCTTTATCCAAAACAAAGGCCGAGGTTTAATTTATGATGATTTCACCGGGCTGTTCGATCAAAAAAACTCGTCGGACGAGCCGAGCACCATGGGTCGTGCCAGCTGGCGCGAAAGTAAAAATGCTATCGCTTTAGCCGTACGCTATTTATATCTTCGCTATAAATTATTGAAATGGACTTACGAGGTATTATATAAGAAGTCATGATCAGCACCTAACCTAAATCACATTTATCCGTATTAATTATATTATAAGCTTTTACTAACCCCCCCTTATTGTTTTTTATGGCGCAGCAGTTTAGTGCAGTCACCCTATTAGTAACCCATTACAACCGTAGCCAATCGCTCGAGCGGTTACTACAGGCCTTTGCTGCCCAAGATATTAGCTTTGGGGGCATTGTAGTGTCTGACGATGGTAGTAAACCCGAGCATCAGCAATACCTGCAATCCATTAAAGACAAATACAACTTTAACCTGGTTACTACCCCCAAAAACAGAGGTTTAGGCAATAACATTAACAAGGGACAAGATGCAGTAACCACGCCCTACACCCTTTACGTTCAGGAAGATTTTGATCCATTCCAAGGTTATGCTAAGCATTTAACCGACGCCTTATCTATTATGGAAGAGCGCAAGGATATGGATCTGGTACGTTTTTACGCCTACTTTAAATACCCTTACCTGAAACCCTACCGCGATGGCTATTCTGAAATGAATTTCAAGGTATGGTATCCGGGGTATCGTAAATTTCATTGCTATAGCGATCACCCGCATTTGCGCCGAACTACCTTCTTCGAAAAATTTGGCCGCTATGCCGAAGGTATAAAAGGCGATCGTACCGAGTTTTTAATGGCGCTATCTTTCTTAAAGCACAAAGGCAAAGGCATGTTTTATGAGGATTATAAAGGCTTATTTGATCAGATCAATACCTCTGACGAACCAAGCACCATGACACGTAGTGATTTCCGCCAAAGTAAAAACCCTTTGGTTGCAATTGCGCGCGCTATCTATCGCAATGTAAAACACACTTACGAACTGTTGACTTATCCGCCTAAAAAATAATAAGAAGTTTTCAGAAATTAAGGCCGAACGGTGTTGACAGCCTCGTAAATCGCTTTTGCGTTATTTTCCCAAGTATGGCCTGACGCAAATTCAATTCGGGCTTGCTCCAACTGTGGTGTATTTTCTTCGAGGGCTTTGGTAATGATAGCAATATATTCGTCCTTATCATTCGCCAGATAAACAAACTCGCTGAAAACACTCATGGCCTCAGTCAAAGTAGCTACAGTTGGTTTACCCATCGCCAGGTACTCATCTATCTTACGCGGATAATTACCGATAGTAACCTCGTTTAAAATTTGAGGGTTAATGCATACATCAAACCCTGCTATGTAAGCGGGTAAAAGATCGCCTGATTTACTACCTAAAAAATGGACGTTGCTTAACTGATGCAGGTTACTCGCTGTAAACTCCCTATCCTCTGGCCCAACTAATACAATTTGCCACCCGGGCTTTTGCTTCGCAATATATTCGAGCAATTCAATATCAAGCCGGATGCTTTGCAGCGCCCCTACATAACCAATGATCGGGCCTTTAATTCGGGCGAGATCTTCGGGTACAAAAGCGTTATTAAAACCGGTGAACAGATCAAGGTCGCAGCCCTGCCCTACGTAGTATGAGTTTGGATTATATTTTTTGCAGTAATTAGCCAGGTAGCTGGAGTTTGCCACACATACATCGCTCTTGGCAATCAGTTGCGGCTCCAGGCGGGTGCCATGATACTTCCAATAGTTGACGGCAACCATATTATCCCGACTATAGTAAACGCTTACAGCAGGCTTTAAAAGTTCCTTAAGATAAAAACACCTAAAAATATCATTATCGTTAAACAGAATAAAATTTTTAAAACCCAGTTGCTTTACAGCTCTTAAAATAGAAGCAGCAAAACGCTTATTGTTGATATTATTTAAAATAGTGTGGAGCGATACATTGGTGATCCAGTTAATGGATTCGATCATTTCATCGGGATATAGGTTCCAGATGTTATCCTCAACTTTGATCAGGCCTTCGGCACGGCCTTTAACTACATCTACACGCTTTTTTATTTTAGGTTCGTGTTTGTTTTTAAGATAAACAGCACGGTCTAAAGGCGAGTTGACATAAAGTACTCTATTATTTTTGCTAAACTCAACCGCCAGATTTTTGCAATTGCTACCTATCTCAACATCCCAGGGCTGTTGACCAACTATGATGATGTCCCTGTTGGCGATGAGTGCGTTATTCATTTATTATTTCGGGGTATTATACGTTTATAGCAGGTGCGTTGTTGCCTTCGTTCAATTTCTTTAACTGCATTTCATCATCAAGGCGTTTGGTGATTACCATTAATGCACAAAAAAGATAGAACAATATATTTGATGGAAACTGCACCAGCGCTTCTTGCGGAAAGTTGGCCACATTATATGTAAACACAATTAACGCTGCGGCCAAACAATAAGACTTTAATTCGGGGTCTTTTATCGAATAAAAATTGTTGATACCCGTTCTCATCATCACAAACATCATGGTACAGAACAAGATCAACCCCAGATAGCCATCCTCAACAGCCACACGCATGTAACCGCTATCGGGTGCAAAATCACCCAGAAAAGAACCTGGTGCAAACTTTTTACCCCACTCGCCCACAGATCCTAAGCCACCGCCCATTGGGTGCGATAATATATACGGCTGTATTCTTTTTTGGTTTTTCTTACGCACGTTGTACGAGTCGTCATTATTAGGCCTGAAAGCCGATTGGAACCTCACAATGGTTTGGTTGCCCGTCGGGAAATTGATCAACACAATAAAGAAAAATGCAGCTACACAAGAGAATATGAGCACTTTTTTGTTGTAGTTCAATATCGCGAACATAAACAGGCCTGCCGGTAACAGCACGTTTGCCCCCCTGGTACCAGAATATAGCATGGCCACAAAGCAAAAAACGATCATAAAAGCTGCAATGCCCTTCTTCCAGCTTTGAAACTTGCCGAATATAATGCACACGCACAAGATACAAGGCATAGCCATATTATAAGAGAATGCCACCGGATCTGAGAATATCGAATACTTACGCCAGTGACCATTGATGAACAACAGGGCAATCAAATCCGGTGTATTTAAATAAGCCATTTCAGAATCCGAGAAACCGATATACTCCTGTTTAAAAGCCCATAACGCACCGATAAAGGCCATAACAAGCCAAAGCTTATATATGAACCTCACAAACTCGATAGTACGAACGTTATTTAAAAATATAAAATAGCTAAACTGCACTATGGCTACAGAACGCACGGTATACACCCAAGCCAAGCGCGATGCCGCAGCCGGATTAGCTACTTCGATAATGTTGTAGGCAACCCAAAGCAGTATCATTACGCTTACAGGCCCCTTAAATAAAGCCCAGTTATTTTCGCGCCGCTGTTTTACAGCGAGGGATATAAGCAACAGTAATTGCAGGGCATCCATTACCGTACCTAAAGGCCCGGGCACTCCAATACGCCCCAACTGGAAAAGAAAATATGCCATCACCAGCAGAAATACAGTACCAAATTTAGGAAAGGCAACAACACAGTAAATTAACGGAACAGCTACAGATATTGCAACCACAATACCGCCAAAAGTTATACCGCCTTCTGATACACCGTAGGCCATGATAATGGCGCAACCAAGCAACAAACAGATCCCCAGCGGGCTGTTTAGCTTTTGCACCATAAAAAGTTGGTGAAGCGTTTCTTTAAAGCTCTTTTTGTGCTTAGGCACAACTGTGTTGCCCGCTGTTGAAAGCTGATCTGCCACTTAAAAGAATAAGATTTTGAAAATCAACAAGTATGTACTAAGAAAAACCACCACAAGCGCTACAATACGGCTTACTTTATCAATTTTGGCCTGAAGTTCTTCCTCTATCTCTTTGGCCCTGGTAATTTTTTCGGATGGATTAATTCTCATCTCTAAATTCCTCCTCTGCTGCACTGTTGTAATAATGCGTAGTAGCTACAGAATGTTTATTAGCCTTACGCACCTTTAACAATGATAAAACCTGGTAAAATATAAACTTAGGGATATTAACTAACGATTGATAAATACGTTTATCTGTATCTGATTTGGCCAGCGACAAATAAAAACCCAGCACAAATATGATAAACGCAAGCAGCCATATAATCACCGCCGTAGCACTGATAAATAGATTAGCTATCATAAAAAATGCTGACAGGATCAGGAATATAAACAACGGCGGCCTTAGTAATACCAAGCCAAACAAGAATTGGTTCCAGCTGCCTTTAAACAGCAAGCCAAAACCCAGGCTAAAGTATCTGAACCAGGTATTGATCCAGCGTGATCGCTGCTTTACTAACTGATCGCTTTGAGTAGTCTTTTCATCATATACTACAGCGTGTTCTGCAAAAGCAATACGCAAATTGCGGCTTAAAATAGCATGTTGTAAAACTTTATCAAATCCGGCTCCGGTTACATCTAAATGTTCCAGGCAATCGCGGTAGAGCTGCGTATTAAATGCCATACCAGACCCTGCCAAGGTTGCAGAAGAGCCTACGCCGAATAATATTTTACCATCATAAAAATGATAGTAGATATCGCGTGCCGCATCTAAACGGGCGTAAGTGGTATTTAAGTTTTTGGCATCCCGCACTCCCTGCACAGCCTGATAACCGGCAGCAAAGTAAAGATCGAGCTGATTAAGATATTCTGGATCGGTTAAGTTATCACTATCGATAATAGTAAGCCTGCTATGCGGGCGTTTAAACCGATTAATAGCATAAAAATGTGAGCGTGTATTACTCGACAAAGTTTCTTCGGGGCGAAGTATAATTACTCTTTCATCCTCAAAATGCATGCTCGATACATCACATTTATCGGCCACTACATAAATCAAATAATTTTGGTAATTGAGTTTCAGCAATGAGTTCACCACATCTGGTATCGCCGTAACCTGCTCGTACGCGGTTACGATAATACCATAGTCTGCATCTCCGGGTGTAAATAGATCGGTTGCGAGTGGTTTCTCTTTCTTAACTGTCGAAATAAGGTACAGCAAAAAAGGCAACACCAGGTTATAGCCGATAAGCACCTGCAATGCAATCCATAAATAGCTTACAAAAACCATAATAACTTATTTAGTTTTAGTAGTATCAATCAACTCGTCTGCGGCAACCATATTCATTACCCAGCCAATAAAGCGGTGACCAAATGTTTGCAAATACTCCAAATTTAATTGCTGTGGTTCTTTAAAGCTTTGTCCGGCTTCAAAAACAGTCAGTATCCTATCGCTAAATAATGTCCACTCTTTAGATTTATTAAGCGTATCCAAAGCAGATGCCTCTACAATAATAATATCAAAAACCTGTTTCAACTCAGCAACCTTTGCTGTTACAACTTCATGCGCAGCAGCTTCCAGAATAGAAATATCGCCACCTTTATTACCCAAAACGGCAATGTTAGATGTTGATGATTTTAGGCTATCGGCACCGGCATCACTTTTCAAATAATCTTCAAGATATACTTTGGGTCTTACCAATTCTGTAATACCAGAGTTGGTAAAATTACCATCTATCAATAACACATTTTTGTTGATGGACGCAAAAGCATAAGCCAGGTTCATTGCCAAATAGGTTTTGCCTTCGCCTTTGGTAATACTATTTACCAGGACAATTTTATCGTCCTTCAGCTCTCCTTCTACCTCAAAACGGATAGATTGCAGCAGGTTACGAAACATTCGTACTTCTTCATTTCTATCTCTATCAGTCCACACCCGGTTAAGATCGATAGTTTTACTTTGTAAAAGGTTAAGATAGCCGATAACCGGCACTTTGGTTTTATTAGCCAGATCACGTGGACTTTTCAGTGATGAATCGAGCAAGAACAACACAAAGAACACCGCGATACAAAACACAAAGCTGATGATACCACTTAGGATAACCAGCAACATCTTTTTTGATGGTGCCGCCATACCCGGCATGGCGTTGCTAACCTGTTTAAGGCGTACAGTAAAGTTAGATTCCAGACTGGTTTGGTTGTATTTCTGCAATACATCCAAATATTCCTGACTGGCAACCGTTATGGCGCTTTCATCACCTTGTACAACAGCCTCATGCGGAACAAGCGTATGTAAACGTGCGTTTAAAGCATCCAACTGTTTTTCCATTGAGCCAATACTGTTTTGTGCAATTTGTTGCTGTACTTGCATGGTCAGCTTTTGCGTAATCAGGTTTTGCTTGGTGCTTAACGGGTTGGTAATATATTTATCAGACGATTGATTGATCTGGCTGGCAATTACTCTACGCAGTGAATCTATCTGCCCTTTATATTGCGGGTTAAAATTACTCTGCACATATTTTTGGTTTAGTGCCTGTAGTTGCGCCGTGCTGTTTACAATGTTTTGATTAACCTTAACCATGGCACTTTCCATGTACTTGCGGTCGTTAGGATCAAACTGCTTATCAATATCGGCAATAGCGCCCTGGTAAGCGATGGCATCTTTCTTAGCCTGATCTAACTTGGTTTCAAAATCAGAGATCTGGCCGTAAAGCGCACGGGCCTGTTCGTTAAGATTAAATACGCCGTTCTTTATTTTATACTGTCTTAAAGCGTCCATGCGCTTATTCAACGTATCTTGTTTGGCCTTGGCAAGCGAGCCTAAAAAGTTAACAGCTTTAAGCTGGTTATCTTTCAGCATAAAGTTAAAATACTCTATAACTTCTTTACAAAGCGTATTTACTATCGATGCTGCCAGTTCGGGGTCATCGGCATCCATTTGCACTTGTATAAAGTCACTATTATCTGCACGGTAAACCGTTAAGGTTTTTAATATCGACTGATCATCATAATGCATTGATGCCATCAGCTTATATAAACCTTGCTGATCAGGATCAAATAAAGATAACTCCTGGCGTTTCTTATACAAATCTGCATAAACCGATGTTGCATGCTTTTTTGCTGCATCATTTAAGCTGGCCATTAGTTTACTTGGCTTTCTGTAAGGTGTTGCGCTGGTCAGGTCGTGGATCATCAACTGATACGACACTTGGTCCAACATCTTTTTAGAGCGCGTAATGGCTATCAGGTTGTTAAATTGCTGATTGATGTGTGCCTCTTGCGGAGTTTCCTGGTTTAAGGACTGTTGGGTTTGGTCAACAATACCGGTGGCAATCTCTGCCTGTGAGCTAAAAGTATCGGGCTGGTTACGCACCAAAAAGTAGGTGAGAATAATAGCCACCAATGGAATAATAACCAGGGTATACTTGTGTTTAACCAGTAATGTAATAAAGCCTTTTATTTCCATTTATTTAATACTTTCTAGTTCTAGTCCAAGTAATTCTTCCAAATCGGCGCGGGCAGAGAGTAAGTTAGATTCGGCCTGTATGCGGGTTTGATTCCGATCTGCATAGGCTACCTGTGCTTTGTTATAATTGTCGTAAGTCTCCTCACCTTTTTCAAATTTATAACGGATGCTTTTCAAAATCTCCTCGGCATCCTGCGCAGATTGCGATTGTATTTTAAGCTCGGCAACACGCTGTATGTATGAGTAGTAACGCTTTTTAACTTCGGTGGTAAGCGTGATGAAGTATTCATCGCGATCATTATTTGCAATCATCAACTCCTGTTTAGCAACACGGCTTGCAAAGGGTTTCTCTAAAAAATTACCCAGATTAAAAAACAAGCCAACCTGTATACCATTGAAATAGCTATAATTTGAGCCTGTTCCTACCGTACCTGGCGTTGTGTTTACAATAGTTGAGCTATGCGGTTGATAAACGTATGAGAAGGTAAATGCATCAAGATAAGACGCTCTGGCTTTACCAATATTTTGTTGCGCAATATCAATATGGTTTTGATAACTTTTAACACGCGGATAGTTGGCTATGGCTGTATTAATGAGTTTTCTTAAATAGGCTGTATCTATATCCTGAATGATGGATGACTGCGCTTTGGTTTGCAGGTTGACGGATAGTAAAGCAGTAACAGATAGTAAAATATAAATGGGAATCTTTTTCATTAACAAGCGAGTCATCTTCCGGTGAACATTCGTGCATCGGGCCTCTAAAAATAGATAAATCATTTAATACGCCAAATAGCACAAGCCGTGTGAATATACAAGTTTACGATGTGGATAATGAAAAAGTTTTGTGAACTAAAAAAATAATTAAACTGCACAAACCGGCAAAAAAAGCTAAAGAGTGAATAGCCAGTTAATTAGCTGGCCAGTTCTTCTTTATAATCAAGAGATTCATAGATGGAGTTATTACTCTTAAACTCCGGAACAATTTCTTTCATTTTAACAACCATCTTTGTGGTATTGCTTGTTGCTGCCAATTGTATCAGTTCGTCAACCTGCTTAACTACACTTTCAAAGGCATATTCCCTTACCTTGGCCACCATTATCTTATGGTGATGTGTAGGTACAGTATTTTCGTGATCATTTAATAGTTCTTCGTAAAGTTTCTCACCGGGTCGTAATCCTGTAAATTCAATGGCAACATCCTGATTTGGGATAAGGCCAGAAAGACGAATCATTTTTTTCGCCAGATCAACAATTTTTACAGATTTCCCCATATCGAAAATAAATATCTCGCCACCTTTACCCATTGAACCAGCTTCCAGTACCAACCGGCAAGCCTCAGGAATGGTCATAAAATAGCGGGTAATTTCTGGGTGCGTAACTGTTATTGGGCCACCTTTCTCAATCTGGGCCTTAAACCTTGGAATAACAGAACCGTTAGAGCCTAACACATTGCCGAAACGAGTGGTTATAAATTTGGTTAGTTCTTTCCGTCTGCTATGATTAAGATGGCTAAGGCCATTTTCGTAAATGACGCTAGGTTCAGAGAATGAATCAAATAACGCCTGAACATAAATTTCGGCTATGCGTTTTGATGCACCCATAATATTTGTAGGGTTCACCGCTTTGTCGGTTGACACCATTACAAATTTCTGCACGCCATATTGTACAGATAGGTTAGCGATAATTTTAGTTCCTAAAATATTTGTACGAATAGCTTCAGATGGATTATGCTCCATTAGTGGCACGTGCTTATAAGCTGCAGCATGATATACATAATGTGGTTGAAACGTTTTAAACAATGAATCCATACGACTTTTGTCGCGTACATCACCAATAAAAGAATGGAAGATTTGGTCTTCGCAGCATTCTTCCAATTCTAATTGCAATTCGTGAAGAGGAGATTCGGCCTGATCACTCAAAATAATCATTTGAGGTTTGAAATTAATCAACTGCCTTACAATTTCACTTCCAATAGAGCCAGCAGCACCAGTAACAACAATACGTTTATCACGAATTTGTTCTGCTATCTTATCATTATGAATTTCGATAGGCTCTCTTTCCAGCAAGTCCTCTATTTTTATTTGCTTTATCTGGTTTGTGTTAATATGCCCGTTTATCCAATTAGAAACCGGTGGCAACGTTAAAACGCGGATGTTATATTTTAAACAAATGTCTACAATTCTATTTTTTCGTTCGGGAGTTAAGCTATTTATAGCAATTATAAGATCATCAATTTTATCATGTGTTTTTATAAACTTATCGAAAGACGCTACAGGGCATATTTTCACACCTTCAATAATTTTACCTTCCTTACGTACATCATCATCCAAAAAGGCAACCACAGTCATATTAACCGCACCATCGTGATCTAACGTCCTTTTGGCTGCCATTCCCACTTCTCCGGCACCGTAGATTATTACGTGGCGTTTGTCGATATTTAAATTTTTAATGTACAAAAAGAAGTATTTTATTAATACTCTATAACTAACAAGCATTACAAAACTGCATAAGCCATTAATCACTAATACTTCGTTAGATATTGCCGCTTTATAACCATAGGCCATTAAAACCATGTTGGTCATAAAAAACGCAAAATTGCTTATACTGATGGATAATACAATACGATGTGCATCCTGAAGACTAGTATATCTTATAATACCTGCGTAAGTTTTTACGCTTAAAAAAACTGCAAGATTTATGAATGAGAATATTAAAACATTGCGGCTAAAAGCCATCATGTCAATATTATAAACATCAAAATTATATCTTATAAAGTAGGCGAAACCAAGAGAGAAGATGCAAATGATCATATCCAAAGAAAATATGATCCATCTAGGAACTATGTTTATTGATTGAAACATTTAGATAGATATAGGTAAATCAAAGCGAATTTTTTAAATTCTTTACAATGTTAAAGATAAAATATCAGAAATCTTAGCTTTTACGCTTAACATTAAAAAGTTAACAAAAGTCATGATATCCAAACATTCCCTTTTTAATTACGTAATTGTGTAACAATGTGATACATCATATTGTTAATAATTATAACAATCGCTTATAATTTTATGGTAAACCGTATATTAATATTATCATAAATTAGGGTTCTAACTTTAACATTATATAACAAATGCTAAATTTTGATAATTGTTTATAAAAATTTAATAATTCATTGTCTCTCTTAAATTTTTTGTTGCCCATAACGACTTTTAATTATCATCTATTTTCGATCCAAATTTCAAAAGTTAATATAACGGTTGCAATTAACAACAATCATTATATTCTAAAAAATGCAAAAACACCCGTTATAACTGGGTGTTTTCACCTAATTTATTAAAGAGGCATCCCAAATATTTCATTATTTATCAACGCCAGCAACCTTTCTCTTGTAATCATCCATATAATTTACGATTTATATTGTATTATAAATTGCCATCTTAACGCCCTACCCGACGTGGTATAAGCTATATATGCCATTATATTATCTATTTACACTGTTAAAAACCGAAAACATCAACATTGTTTTTTTTTAAAAAACTTTGCATAAGAAATTTATAAGCCTACCTTTGCATTCCATTTCGGGATGTAGCGTAGCCCGGTATCGCGCCACATTTGGGATGTGGAGGCCGCAGGTTCGAATCCTGCCATCCCGACTTAAGCGATACCAATCGAAGTCAAAAACCCTTAAATTTTATAATTTAAGGGTTTTTTTTATTTCATCTTAATTCATTCAAATTATATCGGATCAAGCGGCATTGTTGTGGGGGAATAAAAAAAGTATTTGATTTGCGCTAGTAAACAAATACGAACTACTTGAGATCCGCTTACGAAACCCTAGTCCGCCT
>Ga0116227_10003751_pt1 | contig 33538 bp, 24 predicted proteins | sample S1TSphgellanicum_FD_89693 | JGI IMG/M metagenome (GOLD analysis project Ga0116227, IMG submission 89693) | Host-associated microbial communities from peat moss isolated from Minnesota, USA - S1T2_Fb - Sphagnum magellanicum MG | ecosystem: Host-associated > Plants > Peat moss > Unclassified... | reverse complement strand
TATTTAAAAAAAATGTTAAAGTTTAAATGATAAAATATAAAAAAAAAAAAAAAAAAAAAAAACACGCCCCAAAAGAGGGGGGGGGGGGGGGGGGGTTTGAAAGGCCTTGACCTATGTTAAATTGTGAAAGACCTTGACACAACCATCCTAAATGACTAAATCAATTGGCCCAACCATGTCCAAAATCTTGTGTCTCTGACAATGTGATATTGTTTGGTAGGGAATGCTAGTAACCTTGTATCACTAAAATTAGCAACAAGTTGGAATATCATTGTTACAACATCATAACATGTCACATGAAGGTTACCTAACATACATATGCTTTTCGATGTAATGGTATTGTCATTAATATAACAATTGCAAGTATTTTGATTGGATTTGAAACCTTGACATGGTTTCCACAAATTATTTAATACACATGGTTTCTTGAAATATCCAACATCACCTCATTTGCAGTCAACGGAATTGAAAATTCATTTCCACAAAAATATCTTGGGTTGACATTTGAACTCAAGGACAGTGAGTCTTCCCACACCCTAACTTTCCTTGAAACATGTGCATTGGATTTCACATGTGCTACCATGTTCTTCACCCAAATCTCTAGGTATGAAATTTTTTCTTTCATGGTGTTGGATCAATATGGAACTAATTTGGTAGCCAACCTTTTATTGGCTAAAAATTTCCCCTTTTATCTTTTTTTTAAATCCTATTTTTTACCAACATTAATCATTTGTTAATGACCTTGTTATAGTTCTAGATGTAAGGTGAAATCATTATTTGCATCATGCTTATAAACTTTACAATGGGGAACATGGTTGGTTGGGGTTAAGGTTGAAGGTAATGGCTTGATGTGGATTAGGAAAATCCTTTTTCCAATGAGGTGGATGAGAAGGTTCATCATTGTGACACTTGAAAATGAGAATTTGTAGGCGGCACATGTAGAATGAACATTTTCATGTGACTTACATTGAAATTCTTTCAAATTTTGTAATTTTTTGGTTCAAACCTTTAGCAAAATTTTCACAAATTTCAAAAAAATCCACAACAAGGTTGAATGTTAACAAGGGACCCCATCCACAAGTGGAAGGGCCAACACCACCACTTTTAGTGGTTGCATCATTAACATTTCAATTCCACTAGTTGAATTCCTATTGGGAACTATCTTAGTTGTACTTGAAATCACAACAACACTTGGGGCCATAATACCCTGATGATGGAAACATAATTAGGCAATAAATACACTTGCCACTTTTCAATTTGAACTTCATGGTTGTGTTTGAATTCGTGGTAATAATTTATTAATGACTTTTCAAATGTTAAAACAATCCTTTCCATGCCATGAAGGGTGTGACAAATTGTGAATTACACATCTATTGCATATCACACTAGTTATCAAATTTCCTAAATGATATCATTTAGTTCAATGGTGTTAATTGGCTCGGAATACCAATGTAGCCCTTTGGTGGCTCCATAAAATTTGTCCATGTGTCACAACAATTTGGTGTAATAATTGGTAATTGCTTACTAGAAGGATGCGAATCCAAACTCAAAAGTTCCTTTCTTAATGATGGTGATGACAATGGTGTTAGTGTTTGAAATTGAACACCCCCCCATTTTGTAAATTCATCAGTACCATTTAGACTTTAAGCGTTTCTTATCTCTAAATCCCATGGCAACTCCATGGTGACTTTTATCCAAAACCCTAAGTTTAAAAACCCTAAGGTATGTTGAACATGTGGGCTTGACTTAACCCTAATTCATGGCATTTGCACCCATTAAGAACGTTCCAAACGAATGTGTGATTCACTACGAATATAACAAATGTGATTTATTAGTCATTAATATGATTTCACCACCACAATCACCCAATAGAGTTCATTTGATCATCACCTCTGGATGCAACTTGCAACAACGTCAACAAAGGGTTACAACTTAAAAGCCCCCATTAAACATTCAATTTATTGTTGGAATTGATGCGTATGAAGTCAAGTGAACTTTATAGTGCAAAAAGGAACTAGATAGTAGTTTTATCCTTTTTCCAATTGTTGAATAAACCGATTTTAACCCTTGGAATTACCTAATTAAGTGAGGGAAAACACATAGCCTTTCACCCAAAGGATCCTTTTTTGCAATATGCACAGGTATTGGGAATGATCAATTCACAAGTTGTACATCTTGTTGGATTATCAAGCAAACCACACATTTCTCCACATTCTTTACCTTATGATGGTTTATGAATAGTAACCCAATTGTCATGTTCACCATTTTGTCGCCTAATATGTTGAAAAATAGTTGCAAGATTTCACATTGCATGTTCCATTCATAAGGGCAACTTGGTAACACGGTAACATAATTAATGCTAAGACATGGCACCCTTCAAGCCTTTTGATAACTTAAGGTCATAGCCTATCCATGTCCCCAACAAATCTTAGTGGCATATGAGGTTATTTGAACCACAATATCTTTGTATTAACTAGTAAACTTGACAACATAGTGGTACTTTGGGGTGTTGTACTTGGGCAATAAATGATGATGGAAATTTTTAGTAGTTTATAAAAAATTTCACTAAATTTTTTTTTGAAGTTTTGAAATTTTAAGAAAATTTGATAATTTTTTTAAAAAGATGTAATTTTTCTAAAAGAATTATTGGGCTAAATGTTAAAAGATATAGATGGAAAAATAATCTAAAAGGTTATTTAATATAAACTTATAGAAGGTTTAGTTGGTAGAACTTTTCAAAAGGTTGATTATCTTCTAAAAGGTTCCACTAAATAGTATAAGAAAAGATCTAGAAGGCATCTTCCCTCAATTTCATAAATGCAAGTTGTGGCCTTGTACTTTTTGTTCACTTCATGTTTAACTTGCATGATTTCTTGTTCAAATAATAAAATGGTTTAATTTTTGTTCATTGTTGAACTTCTTGGTTGTTAAATCTTTTAATTTTCTCCAAGTTGTGTTTTTGACACCAACAACAAATGAACCAAAGGACAACCCCAAACAACACAAAATGGGAATGAACTTTTCAAATAACATGACTTCCCAATTTTATAACTTTTGTTCAAAACTTCAAATAGAAATTGAAAGTCAATGATGTGGCATTTCACCACCTATGGGTTATAAGAATGAGTGCTTATTGGCACAAACATCAAGTTGTAAAAAATTTAACGAAAATTGATTCTATGCAAGCCAACATTCATGCCCCAAAAAAACTTTCCAAATTTTTGTTTGCAAATGAATTGAAATCTCCCATGCACATATGCCATTTCTCTAGAAACCCAATGGTGTAGATGGTCCAATTTTAACCATGTATGTGGGAAAAATGAATTCCTAAAGAAATTCCCAAAATGTTTATTTTAAATGACTTATTTTTATTAACTAAATTCTTGGTCTAATCACTAACCCTTGTTCACCAACTAGGTATGATGAAAAGTCAAACGAAGGAAAAAAAAAAAAATTATGGATGAAAATATTTTGAAGATGGATGAAAAAGGAAAAAGGAAAAAAGGCCCAATTTTTTTATTAAATTTTTTTTTTTCCATGTTGCAAATTTGAATTGGCCTCGAACCTACCTCTCTCAAACCTTAGCTTCAATTTTTTTGAAAAATAATGAAAATAGAAAAAAGGAAGTCCAAATCAAATCCCCCCTTTCCCTTTTATTTGAGGCTTGGCCTTGGGCGTGCAAACCTATTGTCGGTAGATTTGGCTTGGGTTTTGGCAAGCTCGAAACATAACTAGTAATTACAAACTTCAAGTTCAATTGTCATTGAACCTTTTTTGTGTTATCACTTCCCCCTCCTTTTATTGCTACAATAGTTGTTGTTGCCTTTGCACATGCCCCATGTCAATTACAAAAGCGAGGAACTACCTCGCATGCCCCCTTATTGTGTTGCTATTCAAGGTCAACCAATCAAACTTCCTTTAATTGGTGATGGTGGTGGTTGTGATATTGCACTTGGCATTTTTCACCTATTGACACCAAGAGGGAGAGAAAGAATAGGAGAGGGGGAGAAAGAAAGGAGGAAAAGACAAAATGAGACAAAAACTTGGAGCTTGGGGGTTTTGTGGTAGGGTAGGTACTTCCTTGAATTTTTTTTCATAACACCAAATCTCACAACCATTGAAGGTTGCTCCCAACAATAGTTCCTTTTATTCTCCTTTTCACACTCTAGGGTACACAAGGTTCCATTGGAATTCAAGTTTCTTTGAAGTGACAATTAAAACCAAATTCAACTTTTTCAAAATAGCTTTCAAAGTAGACTAAGAGAGCCCTTTTAGTTGCAATTTCTACTAGTTGCAAAACAAAACAAAACAAAAACTTCCCAAAACCAAAACACAACTCAAGCACAAAGCTTACAACTCCACAACACTTGCCGCAAGTAAATCTTGTGCAAAACACAAACAAAATAAAAATTGGTGCTTTAAAAAATTGCATTTAGTTGCAACACAACACCAAAAAATTAGACTTTTGATGATTCAAAAGATTTACTCACCTACAAAACCCACATGAATCCAAGCCCAAAACACATAAACAAAATTCACATAACAATGTGTAGAAACAAAATTTGCATAAAAACATAGAAAACTTGCAATAACAAACCTTATTTATTTTGGAATCACACACAACTTGAGATTATATCCCCAAAATAAAATATCTTAAACCTAGTTCACACTTTAATTGGTTTCAAACTAAAACATATTTAGCTACATTAATCCAACTTAGGATTAACCTAATTATGATTTAACTGAACAACTAAACTAACATTCTTTCTAGGTTTTTAATATTATATTTGCTCCTAGATGTTATATGTAGTGCAAATGAATGTTGCAAGAAGTGTAAAGTGATGTCTTCCATGCATTCTTGTGCAAATTTTCACAAGGGTAAAATTGTGGTTTTTAATGCAAGGAAACAATTTCATGTGTTTTGGCATGGGTTATTCTTGGGCTTAGGGAGTGGTGAACACAAAACTATCATGAGAAAAACTTCTTCACAATCACCACACTAACAAGTTAATGGCATGCATATTATACTTTGTTGGTCAAATGTGAACCTTGTTTCTTCATCATGCGTGGAATTCAAATATGAGCACCAATTTTATTTTTATTCGCAAAAATTTGTAGAAAGAAAAATTAAAAACTGAAGAATTGAAAATGAAGTGATTTTTGAAGTTTTTAACCACCAAAAGTGAGGGGAAAATAAAGTAAGAATCACTACATTTTTATATTTGGTTTTTAGTGTGTAGCTTCAATATAAAAGGGCAATTAATGATTTGTATTTCCTATTTGGTTTATAGCCAAATTTGGCTAAATCTTCATAAGGATGATGACCACTTTTTCTACATCTTTGTGTGGATGATAGCCACTTTGGCTACAAACAAAAATGCCTTAAAAACCACTAATGAACACCAAGGTTCTTTTTTCAAATTCTTCAAATAGTGAGGATTCTCAGCATTAATAAACATTGAATGAAAGCTATCCTAAGTGGGTTGTAACATTTTTCTAAAAGTGTTGCTACAAGTGGTGACCTAGGAAATGCCTAAGTCTAGAGCTTCATTGATAAGCACTTAATTTGAGAATTGAACTTCAACTTTTTCCAATTTGAAAGTTTTTTTTCTCGCAATTTGAATGTATTTGGTTTATTTGAATTATCTATGTACCTAGAATATAACCAACTACACTTCATTGTAGTAAGCATGCTTATCCCATGGTTAGCTATCCTAACAACCTCTATGGATGAGGTTTTCCTCTGCAAATTGACCTATTGTTGCGTCTCTTGCAACCATTGCAATTTGCCTTGTTTTCTTATTCTTTACTTTATTACTTTGCTCATGACAAAATGTTTTTCAAACTGTGATTAATTTCATTATTTTTATTTCAAAAAATGACCCAAAAAAATTTCGCCACTAAAAAAACACTCATGAGCACTTTACAGAAGCAACCCATCATTGGCTCACTGACAAGGGGCTTGGGGGAATACAAGAAAGCCAATTGTGAAAGCTAGTCCAGTCCGACCAGTGGAAACTTAGGATGTAGAGAGTCTAGACTAGTTAACCATTGGACAGAAACAAAAGTATTTAGTTGCTGAATAGAAACAAAATGTACAACATACCTTACTGGAATAAAAAAAATAAAAAAATTTTAAAAAAAAAGAAAAAGAAAAAATGGAATGAGCCACTCAAGGGCCCTCTCATTGGTGGGAGGAGGTGACCCTGATGAAACCTACAACTTGATGGAAAATAGTGTATATGAGCTTTATAATCATGAATGGCAGAATTGGTGGGTCATATTTTGTGCCAAAAAGATTGTGTTTGGAGTTTCATTTCTCTATACTTGTTCCTTTTAGCTAACTCACCTGGCCAGCCCTCAAGTCAATGCACAACCACTTTGCCACATCCCTTTAGAATGAGAAAGGTTAAGGAGAGGCAAGAAGATTCACAACATGCCAAGCTACGCCTTTTGTTGTTACCATCTCACCTAAGGCACACTAAACCCTAAACCCTAAGCCTTTGGTTCCCCCCATTGACCTAGTAGAAGTTGGTTAAGTTCTTGTTTCCCTAGATGCTTAGTTGAACTGGTAAGATCATAAAGTAGAAAGGGTATCCTCTACCACAAATTGGCTAGTGATGAAGGTGCATTGGTTGCGATGTGTGGAAGAGATGAAGAATGCCTCTTAACTAAGCACGACAACACACTCCAAAATTGTACTCACATGTGCATGCTAGAGGGCTATGGACACACGCACTGCTGAATACAATATTTGATTTCATTATTAAAGGGTGTAATACGGTTTATATGCCACCTCATGTAATTAACAAATTATAAGTAATTACCCAAGAAAATGGGGCCACCTACAATTTTAGTAAATTCGTTAGTTACAACTACCCCCACTAACTTCTCCTAAATAAAAAGCTTCTCTGGTTGCTTGGACTATAACCGTGCGACTAGAGGAAAAAAAACTTTAGATTAATCCAAGGTTATGTATTGTCAATTTGAAAATTAAATATAATTCATATTGTCTTTTAAATTATCCAAATATTATGATTTTACTTTCATTATTTATACCTACAATTTTTACATTGTAAAGAAAAAAAAGAGTAAATTAAACAAATTATTAATTTTAAACATTTGCAATGGTAGAGAATGCAAGGTGATATTAAAAACCATTTTACATGAGAAATAGTTTTATAAAGTTGAAGACATTATCATTCTTAATGTACAAATAAATGAGATATATGAATTAATCTTGGACCATTTCCCATAAAACATCCAAAATCATTTACATGTAAAGATAAAGTTAAATTAATCTTTAGATTTTACTTTTATGATCATTTTGAATTATAAAAAAATTATGATCATTTTAATTTTTATTTATGATCATTTTTATAAATGTGAAAGGTTATGTTTAGCTTCACTTTGAAAGGGAAGTTTTCTAAGCATATGTGAGAAAAAAAAGAATAATGATATAGAAGGTAGAGGTTTATCAATTTAATAATTATTTTATAAATAATAATAATAATAATAATTATGGAATGCACTCTAATAGTTAAATTTAAAAAAATCACATTATGTTTCCCTATGGTTCCCAATAGTTCATCATTGTTTATGTCAATTTGAAATTTGAATATAATATAGATAACATGGACATGAAAAGGCACATGTTAATTTGCGTTTTCCTCATATCCATGAAGGTGGATATATAGGGGAAAGGAACGAAGCAATTAGGGCACACAACATTCATGAATGGTTTGAAGCTATAAACTTTTGACAAATCATAAAGCTAGAGAATACCATAATACCACAAATATAATCCATATGACAATGTACATGATTTATTTTAAAACAAAAATTATGTTAGGGGTGTAAAAAAAAATGGTGCCTAGCAACAACAACATGCAATAATAAGGTACATGACAAAGTAGAACAAACAAAGCTCATTTCATGCTCTAAAGCAAAATAGAGAGATCTAGATTGCAATCTAGATAAAGTTGCAAACTCTAAGCTAGTAAGCCTATGGATAAAGTTGGGCTATGTCAATCTAGACCTACAAAGTCGATACCCTTACTAGCTTAGGGTTCCCATGACACAAAAGCTTCAATAAAGCCTCTTGGCGACAAAGCTTGTAGTGTGGACTAAAATGTAAATTGTCATGCAATGCCAAACTACTTGGAGTGTGTGCATATATATATTTTGTCCAAAGTCATGAGTATCTTCAGGAATGAAGAATGTCCATGGGCTTTGAATTGCATGTCCAGTTTGAAGAAGTATGTATTCATCGGTACCATAATACTACTAGAAACCCAATTTTGGTTTCATCTTCATCACTGTAGGCTGGTTGATGAGGATAATAAAACCATTGGTGTAATGTTTACTAAAGAACACATGAAAAGCAAAACCCGCTCCATCATGATTCTCATGATCACAATCATTGTATCAAAATCATTACAGCACAAAATGGCAATGTCATGCCAAAGTAGTATTGCTGCTGATGATGGGTAGGAGTGTGTACCATCCAGAAGTCAATCAGGACAGAATTTCGTCCATGAAATAGAGTGGGTTTCAACCACTCCAACTGGATTCCACAGTTCTCACCTAAACCCTCTACTCTGTCACATGGTTTGCATCAATGAAATCATGAATGGGTAGCTTTGATTTGAGTTGCTCAAAGACTTTTTTTGCTGGATATGTAAGAGCATCTCTCCTTGATCCTTTGTAAACCAACAGCAGTTCCCATGTCTCAAGAGTCCGGGAAATATATGATGCCCCATTGCAGAGAGGAGAGGTATTTAGCAAGTAAGCTTTTTTCTGGTTGTGATCTCCACCAAGATCATTAACCTTTGAAGCAGAGACAAGACACCTCAAAATTTGTCTCAGCTGCACAGAATGCAGTCCACTTCCCCCCTGGATTCCTATCATAGAAGAATGAGCAAATCTGAATTACCCAAATGTCTTAAAGCAAGAGATTCCATAGAGACAGATAACAGCATCCTAGGGATTCTAGTATTCACAAGTAATAAACCACAAAATCTGAACAAAAAAGCTCGTATTTGACAAGAATTATGCTGTAACAAGGACAAGTTCTTCCAGGACTGCAAATGACTGCATCAACTCCTGGCAAATGGGTGTTGGAGGCCAATGTCAGACATTAACTGGCATACTGAGTTTGTGTCAGAAGACCAGCAGTAACAGGAACTGGAAGACTAAGCCATGATGCATGGGTGACTGCCTAGCTTGCAAATGAATAAATGAGAGAGATGGGAGGTAACAAAGGAAACCGAGAAGGAAAGTGGAAACACAAAGAAAGTTCATAAGCACCATCATACACTACAAATTGATTTCAGAATCTCCTTGTTGGTAACGATTGTATCCATGATACAGAGCTTACATGTGGAAAATACACTAACTAGAGCCAATTGAAGTGCTGTTGATGAGACCTACATTAGAAACAACCTGATGTTTGTGGATTTCAAGTTTCTGATCTGCAAATGGCAGCAGCAGCAGCAATTCTATCAACAATATCCATGTGAAGGAATGCGTTTGAGTTCTGTACAATCATTGTGCAGAGCTGACAGCCATGGACTCTAAGAGAGAGAGCCGGTTCTTGACAATCTGAAGCTTGTCTTCAGCTTCTTTTGCTTGATCTCTCACCCCTTGCACTACAGCTGCTGGCGCCTTCTCCACAAACTGCTATCATTCCACCAATCTTTTTGATTGTCAAAAAGCAAACTTACTCCCCTCTTCAAACATGACATAAAAAAGTAAGCACTTCGGACATGGTTTTGCTGATTAGAGCTGTTATCAAAGTTGGGACAAATGTGCTGCTTCAATGTTCAAGTTGTGGGCATCTGCTTGCAAAGAACAAGAGATGAGATTCATTGAACACCTTCCAACATCAAAACCTGAAGAAGGGCAATCCATTAAGTTTGTGATTTTGCAGTGCAATACAAAAGGCCTTCGTACCTTGGTTGATGAAAGGCGCTTCATACTGGAATCCAAGTCCAATTGCAGTTTGGAGGCCTGCTTATTCAGCCTTTCAACTTCTTTTCCTATGTCCACCATATCTGTTAATGGTAGATAAGCTTCCAACCCATCTGCCACAACTAAGTGCACTGATTGCATTGCCTCTCCTGTCCAAACCCAGGAAATACACTCAACATGTAAAGATGCCTTTGTTCAATCAGGAATCTGTCAGGAAAAAAGACACCTTTATTGAATAAGCCTAGAAGGAACAAATTCACACCTCTGGTAGGGCTAAGACTTTCAAATCTAAGAGAGAAAACTGTATCACCTGCAAGGCAACTCTGTTGAGGAAATATGCTTGTACCTGGAGAGCTGGACAGTATCCGAAGATTGTCAGGATCAAGCCTGGAAAGTGCCACCAATACTGCTTTTTCCTCCTGCCCAAAACCCAAAAAACATTGAACCTGTGTATAAATCCTCCATTGTACCCTCTCCCCAACATCCTGCAATTGTAATTATAACAAAACAAATGCAGCATTGGGGAAGGTCTCAAAATGGGGGGGAAAAGGGGGAGGTTGAAAGATTAAGGGGCTGTAAAGTACATCAATCACACTTTGGAAAGTTGGATTTGCCACAATGATGGCCGAGATCCGCTTTGCAGGCTCCACTGAATACTCTGCGCGTGCATTCCTTATACTGCGAATCTGTCACAACCCATCACATTTTTGAGAAACAATTGTCTAGTTGTTAGGGATGTGATTAAGGTCCCCATGCATAAAGACTACATACATTCTCTTCTTCTACCCAAGAGAAACATACCAATGCTTGCAAGTCCTCAAAGTGCCGAACAGAAGTTGAGTCCTTGGAGAGACCTGACTGTGGCCATGTCGAGACTATCAGTGCAGGACCTTCATGTGGAATTCCCTGCAACAAGTGCACTTAATGTTTATACACATGGATCAAACACAAAGCAGAAAACCAGGACCTTCATTTGGGCTTCACTGCACACAGAAGAAATCAATGTTAACTCTGCATCAGACAAAAAAGCGAACATAAAAGAGAAAAAGGCAGCTCCTCCAAACAGCACTGAAATTCTGGACTCTATAAAAACACTCTAAAAAGTTCACTGTCTCTTGGGAATCATGAGTGTTCTAGACATTTGATTGGTTTCAAGATCTAGACCACCACATACACCCACCACCCATACACCAATGCAATCAAGACCACAAAATGCATCTCCATGCCTCATGTAGGGATAAACCCCAAAAATATGATCAGAAAAATAAGGATCCAGAGCCCAACCTGCCAAAGCTCTTCGGTGACAAAAGGCATCAAAGGGTGCAATAACCTCAGCACAGCATCAAACACATATACTAGCACTGCTTGTGTTTGTGCCAGAGAGGTGGAATCTTCTTTGTTGTAAAGTTGTGTTTTGCTTGCCTCAATGTACCTGTTGCCTCACAAAACCATTGTTGCAATTCAATCTTTTGCACTAGGGTATATCAGCAAGCATTGATGCTGTTTTAGAGCTCAATGAGTCAACAAAGACATTCAAAAGAGTGAAAGCCACAGTAATTCCAAATGAGAATGTAATCCTGCAATAACAAAGTTGCAAGGAGGAGCTAGTGTACCAGTCGGCAAAATCATCCCAGAAGAATGCATAGATAGCACGTGCTGCCTCATTGAAAAATAACCTCTCGTAATCTGTTGTTACTGCATCCACGAGTGCATGTAGCTTTGACACCTGTCATCATGAATCGGTGGGAAAAAAAGGCTGAAACTAAACAACATATGACAAGGACATGCCAGACAACAAGAACACAAAATAGTTGAACACCAGATGATACAGAGACTACTACCCTGACTAAATGTTGCACAATAATGGCTGTTTTCAAACTCAAATCTTGTAACAAAGAGCAACCCATCAACAAGATCAGAGGTGCATACAAAATCCAGCAGAGAATGTGAAGAATGGATTATATCCCACAAGACCAGAAACCATTTCTCTGGATGCCAGAAAGGAACCATTTTGGTGAACATGGTTGGAACAATGATTCTTCATCACAACCAAAAACTGATTTCAAGTAGAAGGATAAGTTCCAGAACATAGCAAGGTGAGCAAAAGTGAGATTAAGAGGAGGGAAAATACATACCACCCAGCGATCTGTTAAGGGAAGACCACCCAATGCTGCCTCTGTTTTGAACTGAGATACCCAGAAAAATTCAACTTCCAATTGTCTTCAATCAAAACTTCTCAGAAGAAGAAAAGGAAGAAAAAGAATCTGAAAACTGACACATCTAGATGAAGAAAGTGCTTCACCAGCTAAGTAAGCATCTTGAAAGACAATACATCTAGAGGAAGAAAGTCAAGTTTCTTCCCAAAAAAATTGGATGTGAGCATTGAGGACATACCTCATAATCTTGTAGACGCTTCCAAGCAGCCTCATCTGTGGAAGGTGGCAAATTTTGGAGAATGAATTTCCCAGCATTCCAGAGCTTGTTGGTGAAACCTTTGTTGGCATTCAATCTCTCCATTGACAAATTCACATCCTACATCCAGGACAGACAGCATGTAGAACAGCATCAGACAAACAATGGAACATTTTTTCCACAATGTTGTCACCATGATCCAAGACTGCTATTGCAGGTTTCATGTATTTCTTCTATCGTAACTCAACAGACTGACAGACTCAAGGTTTGTCCACCCAAACAAAAGGAAAGCTATTGAATCACAAAGGTCTACAGCAGAATTTGTGGGTGCTCAATTTTGTAGAGAGAAAAATAGGACTTTACCTGACCAGGACCACTACCAGTGACAAGTGTAAACCGCAGTGCATCCGTTCCATACTCTTGGATTGTGTCCAAAGGATCCACCACATTTCCAAGTGACTTTGACATCTTGCGACCCTGCTCATACCACATCACAATCAAATTGATAGCTTCATGATTCCCAGACCCAAGAACAACAGGTTTTGCTGAGGGGGAAAAAGGTGGCAGGGTACAGAGGAGCTCATGATTATGAGATTTACTAGAAAGAGCACTTGCTGCCTGCAAAGAATGAGGAAGGGAGGATGAGGAATGAGTCTTTTTTGAAAATGATTTACCTGAGGATCTCGAACAAGCCCATGAAGATATACAGTTGAGAAAGGTGACTTTCCAGTGAATTCAATGCCCATCATTATCATTCTTGCTACCCAGAAGAAGAGAATGTCGTGTCTGATTCCACCCATCGCAATAGGCAATTCCATGTACATTAGAAAATTGAAAATTATCACATGAATCAGTCAGAAACCCAACAGAAGAAAAACACAAGAAACATTTCCACTTCTGCTTCCAAGTGCACCTTCATTTAACATTATTGGGTTATGTTTCTTGAGGTCCATTTCCATAAAGACTGGAGAGCCAAAGAACAATACCCAGTTTCTAGCACGGAAGTTGGGTAGAATAGCTGGAAATCATCTGCAGTGGTGTCAGGCCATCCAAGGGTACTGAAAGGCCACAGCCCGCTGCAGCTCAGCACATACACCACATTCCGTCAATGCGCTGGTGATGAAGCAGTATTCAGACTCACCGGATTTTGTCATACCAAAGTGCACACAGTAGGTTGGTACTACATCTGGACTAGCTTTTTATCCTCAAGACAAAGACAAGATCTTCTGATCATCAGCTGAAGAGGACAAAATTGTTACCTGGAAAACCAAGTGTCTAACACATCTGACTCTTGGGTAAGTTTCACATCACTGCCATACTTTGCACAGGCAAGACTATAAGCATCAGCTTCACAGCGTGCAACCACATACTCCTCTTCATCAGTGCCTTCCACATACCATACTGGAATCCGATGACCCCACCATAGCTGCCGACTGACACACCAGTCCTTTATGTTGGACAGCCAATGATCATATATCTACTGTCCACCAACCATAAAAAAAAACAGGAAGATTGTAAAGCTCCAATTGTACTGTTGATGTTCATATGAATATAATGTGATCTTCCCACTCAAAGAAAAAAAATCACAACTGTTGGGGAAAAGTTCGATTACCTTTTCAAATCTGTTTGGAATAATGCAAATTTCACCATCCTGAACAGCTTGCAGTGCTTTCTCTGCTAATGGCTTCATTGTCACAAACCACTGCTTGCTTACCAATGGTTCCACCACCTAAAACACCCACAGCCCACAACCATAGTCGCCAGTTTGTGCCTACCAATCACCTGGATCTGATCTCTAATTAAACTCCCACAAAGTGCAAGCTTTGAACCCAGTTTCTACAGTTTCTCAGCTAGAGTTGCACATTCACTATTTCAGAAAAAACTCTGATCTAATGCCCATTGCAAACAGACAGACAGAATAAGCTCAAAAGTCACTCAATGTTGTCACTATTGCAACTGTGTCAGAAGAAGCAGCAGCAGCAGCACATTAACATCAACAAAGATTTTGAAACAACAGGTACCTCGCCACCTCGTTGGGACCTGGGTACCCGCATTGTGTAGGGGTCTGCCTTGATTGCCAGACCTGCCTTTTCCAGATCAGCCCATAGCTGTTTTCGTGCCTCAAATCGGTCTAGTCCACTGCAACCATGGGGGAAAAAAACATGGAGATCTATGCATCAGTACTTGACTTAAGAGAAGTTGGCTCATTGTCATTCACAGATTGGAATTCACGGGTTGGAAAGATCAGGGGAGAAGGGTGTACCAATAAACTCCAGCTCTGTCATTGAGGGTACCATCATTATTCATAATGTTGATAATTGGAAGATCCAACTTCTTGCCAATTGCGTAATCATTTGGGTCATGTCCTGGTGTGATCTTCAAAGCTCCCGTTCCAAATTCTCTCTCAACATACTGCTTAGATGACACCCAAAAACTTCAGCATTTTCTTTAGCTTTTTCAGTATCATCTTACGTTAATAGTCTGGATTATATTTTCACCATGTTTACTTCAATGATCAATGTCAAAGATGGGTGTTGTGATGACTTTTTCCAGTTCTATGTACCTCATCAGCAATGATGGGGATCTGGCGACCCTCACTCAGTGGGACAACTGCCATTTTCCCTACATACTTTGCATACCGCTCATCCTGCAATATTTTTTTTTCCATATAAGACAGATGATGCTCCCGGTCAACCTCCAGGGCTATTATCACAAAGAGAAACATACACAGCTTTTCTTTCCAGTTCTGTAGGATACAAATAAAAAGAAAACCCCCAAGAGTCCAGATCACTGTACAAAAAGAGCCAGAGCATACAAGAGAGAAAAACTGATCTGTGCAATGACAGTACCCACCTCGGGATGCACTGCAACAGCTGTATCTCCCAACACTGTTTCCGGTCTGGTAGTGGCAACAGGTAAATAGTCATCACTGGTTTCAGCAGCAACCCACCAAATCTTTGGATTAGCATTATCTCTTATATAAAAAAATCACTAGTTTTATTATAGAATGCAGCAGTTCCATCATCTCCTCTCCTTTGCAGAAGAAAGAGGGTCTCAACTTTTCTGACCAAACCAATGAGCAAATCAGGTATATACATTCACTCATTCCAAAAGAGTTCTGGTGTACCTTGTACCACCCGCAACATGATACTTGAAATAATAGAGTTTGCCTGGCTCCTCACTATATTCCACTTCCTGCACCCCACCGGAACCTGTGGTTTCAGTAAGTCTGTGTGGGGTTGCCATAGACACAATCCCCCCCCCCCGTCCCTCCCGGGTGTAAGGAACTATTGCCATTGTGGCAAATGAGGGAGATAGAAGGGCAGGTGTTTGGTACCAGATCTGACACTGCTGTTTGGAGATTGGGCGACCAATTCACCATGTAACTACCTGTATCAAAGATGTGCATCACGGCTCCACATGTCAGTTGACTCTACTATATACTTTTTGAGGTTCTATAAAAGATTGCTTGGAAGAGTAGATAGCACAAGCAGAATCTTGTGAAGGAGATGGAGATTGTTAACATTAACTGTAACAGGACAGAGTACCTATTGCACCACCAAAATCCATAGAGAAGGAAAAAATTAGATATACCTACCACGATAAACAAGACCCTTTTCATGGAGATGGACAAAAGCCTCCATCACAGCTCCTGCATGCCCCCACCCCCACATGCACCATTCACAATCAATGTCCAAAAGAGTATATAGCCAAGCATAAAAAACTGAGCAAAGAATATACAAATTGTCAGTGAGTATAATGCACATGTTTCTGGTAGCTTGATTATGCTTTCAAACATGATGCTAAGGAGAAGTGGCAGATGGGTCTCATCCAATGCTTGATGGGTCTCATCCACAATCAATGAGGGAAAATGTTCATGGACATGAAATGGGTGGATTGGCATTGTCAAGTTTGTAGCAGAAAGAAGAGGAAACCTCCCACGAAGTGCAAAGTTGAGAAGAAAACACTACTTACGACTCAACTGATCATCAAGGGTGAAGCGTTCTCTTGTCCAGTCACATGATGCACCTAACCGCCGCAGCTGATTTGTGATGGCACCCCCATACCTAGAAGCAATCAATGTTTTTAACTCTCAGAAAAGCTAGCTGCAGTCTCTAGTATTTATGTCTTTGTCATCTTTTGTCAACTGCTATCTCTCATCTCTAGACTCTTGCTGAACAATGTGCCTTTTTGCAACCAAGCATTAGAAACAAAAGAAAGGCTTTCACCCTCAAAAGGTTGAAAGATGTACCAACTTCACAACATGAGAAAAAGTTTGTGAGAATAATCTAAAATTTAAAAGAAAAAAAACAGATTGAAGAGATGATGAAATGCTGGCACCCAAGTATGAGAAACAAAAGATAGTGAGAGAGGTTTGAAAGCAGGAGTGTATTATACTTTTCTTTCCATTCCCAGACTTTGACCACAAATTCTTCACGAGTGAGATCTGTTCGCTTGATACCTTGGGAAGCCAACATTTTCTCCACAACCAACTAAATTTTTCAATTTCACCAAAAGAAAAAAAACACTGTCAGAGGATGAGCTCGCTTCTAATATTTCATACACAACATTGTCTCTTCCTCATATGAAGAACTTGCAAAATCAAAACTAGGACTCACAAACACTGAAAGACGCACCCACCCACCCAACATTGTCTACATTTTGCTTGCTGGCCAGCTGGTGCGCAGGAGAGAGGGCAGGCGTACCTGAGTAGCAATTCCAGCATGGTCAGTGCCAGGAAGCCATAAGGTAGGCCTACCTCTCATGCGCCAAAACCGTGTCATTGTATCCTGGCAAACCCAAAACTCAATTCAGTGTTTTGAAGAGCAATGACACCCATCTTGAACTCTCTCTTCTTCTCATCTTGGGAGCAGGAATGGAAGAAGCAAGAGCAAAACCCCAACACAAGAAGAAAAAAACTATCCCAGGCATAATCATCAAGCAAAGATCATCCATCTTGCAATTTCCATTTTCCATGGATTTTTGCAATATGGAAGAATGGTCATGACCCACCCACTATCAAAAACTCTCTCTGAGAGAGAGCAAACAATTCCCTGTTCTCCAAGAAGCACAAAGTAAGCAAAGCAAAGCAAAGCAAAGCAAATGAAAAAAAAAAATCACCTCAAGTGTGACAAACATAGCATGGCCCATATGAAGAGCTCCAGTCACATTTGGTGGTGGCATTGATATGACAAAAGGCTCTCCTCCTCCTACAGCAGCAGAAGAAGTGTTGGGCTTGAAATAGCCTTGTGCCTCCCACCTGCACAGATGCAAATCCACACCCCACCCCTCCAAAAAAAGCCTTAAAGTTGTGTTCTTTACTACTAGAAAAAACCCACATCTATCTCCCCTGCCTGCCACAAGTGATTGCAAAAGAGAAGGGAAAGGTTTTGAAAAGTCTTTAGGTATTCATTCTGGTTGGAAAGTCATACATACCAGTTGTAAAGATGCTCTTCGGAAGAGAAGTCAAAGTTTTTGGAAAGCTCAATCGGAGCAGCAGCAGCCTTGGTTTGTGGCTGTTGCTGTTGTTGTTGTTCAATGGAAGCTGAAAAACACAAACATACAAAGCTCCATTCAGAGGGGTTGTTGCTCCAGCATTCAAAAGTCCAGAAGCTCTGTGTCTCTGTCTCTCACACACACTTTGTTGCAGTAGAATATTTTTTCTACTCTCAAATCAGCAAAACCCATTATGGGATTTGCCAAGCTCCACCAACATCTTGACCAAATCACAACAGTTCAGAACACAATCAAAGCATTGAATGAGCCCAAGAATCAATCATCATGTCAAAACTTCTTCACAAGCCCAAAAGAATCATCATGTCAATGACAAATGAACAACAACAGTTTCCGAGCAAAATCAAAAGCTTTAAAGAATCATGTCAAAGCTTCGAAGAAAACTTCAAGACTCATCAGATGAAAGCTCCTTAACAAGCCCAAAATATCATCACGTTGGTGACAATGGCAGCAATAACAACAGTAGTTTCAGCACACAATCAAAAGCTTCAAAGCAGCCAAAGAATCATCATATCAAAGCATCTTCACAGACAATGGCACCAAGGCCCTTACAAAGAGAGAGATCCAGACAGACAGACAGACAGACAGACTCAGAGGTGTCTACCAACCATGGGTTTAAGGATTTGGGTGGTGCATTGGTTAGATTTCTCGAGAATTCTTTCTTGTCGAGAATTCTGGGGAATTCTTGTGAGGAAATCCAGTCGAATGCATTCATGAATCACACAATTGCAACTGCAACAAAGCCCAATTTGCGGATGTACCAGAATGGGGACTAGCACCATAGAAGTCGTAGTGGCGTACCTGCTCCAGCAGAAAGACGGAAAGAGGTGGAAGCGCTTCTGCTTCGTCTGTGTGGAGGAGGAGGCGGAAGATGGAAATCTTGTGCCACGAGAAAACCAGAAGAGTTGTTGCATCTTCCGTTGTTTCTGGACACTCCTCGAACCGCCCGTCTCACAGACCGCAACGGTGAAGAAAGCACACACCCAGCAGAAGGGAGCGAGGAAGACGCAAGACGGGAGAGAGACAGTGCTCTTCTTCTCCATAGGCGCAAGGATGAGGACATACGCAGAGTCGTGGATTGCAACGCTCCTCCTGGACATCGACAGTTGCGCATTGCTGCGTGACCCAGCAGCTCCACACTCGCCATTGCCGTTCTCTCCTCCTCCTACTCGCATCTACCCATCATCATCGTCTTCTTCTTCGCGGTCCTGCTCCTGCTGAACTCCTGCTGCGCTTTTTATGTGTTGCCTTTTGTTGCTATATTTCTAAGCCCTAGACACAATTACGACCACGACGACGGTGGTGTTGCAACTTCCTCGGACAGGAATCAGGATTGTTCATCCAGGCATCGGCAAGTCTTTCCGCATCGGGATCTGCCGGCGACGAGGAACTCACGACCCAAAGTCGCTGAATCCTGCGACAACCTTCCGCAGTTCTCTCGCATACCTACTACCCATGTTGCGATTCTGGTTTTTTCTTGCGCTGCTCTTGGCTCCGTGAGACTCTCGCTCTGCTGAGAGTCTGTGGGTTCGTAGAAACAAGCGAAGGATGATGGCACTAAGAGGAGCAGGAGCAGGAGCACTTCTTATCCGTGCGCTTTTCCGGCACCCAACGTGCTCCTCAACAGTAGTAGTTTCTTACAATGTCCTCCTCCCTGTTGAAGAGTCTGTTGGGTTGTTGTTGTTGCCGGAAACGAGCTTGCACGCTCCTGTTTTAGGTGGATTCTCTTCTTGCTTGGGTTTTCGAGGAATTGCTGCTGCTGCTGAGGTGAAGAAGAACAATGCAGCGGCAGCAGCGGATGTGGTGCCGCGACCAAGCATGCCGAGGCTGAGCAGCAATGGGATCTTGGGTCGTCGCTTCTACAAGAAAGCGCATGTGAAACCTGCGGAAGACGGATCGTCAGGGTGGTATGTGGTGCTGCTGGACAATCGCGTGCTCAAGACACCAGCCAAGAAGCCCTTGAAAGTACCCAATGCAGCTCTCGCACATGCCGTCGCCGCCGAATGGGAATGGCAGGTAGGTGTGCATGCATGCATGTACCAAACCTCTTGAAGCTCACAAACCCACCCACCCGCGCGCTCTCTCTCTCTCTCTCTCTGTGTCTTGAGGGCTTGGATGATTGCTGGGTTGTGTTGTTGGCAGGACAGTAGTGGCATCCGACCTTTCACAATGCCGCTCATGAAACTGGCTGCCACCTCCATCGATCAGATGCCAAGCGACCGTGATCGTGTCGTGGAATCACTCTTGAAGTACTTCCATACCGATTCTCTATGTCTTCGAGCTCACGACATGGACCCTCTTGCAGGTCTCCCCTTCTCTCTCTCCCTCTCAGAGGACATGGATCCTCTTGCAGGTTCCCTTCTCTCTCTAAACCCTAAACCCTCTCTTATTTCTCTCTCTCTCTCAGGATGTGGATCCTCTTGCATGTTCTCTCTGTCTCTCTCTCTGTGTACTCAGATCTTTGTTTCATGGGTTACTTGAGTGGGGAATTTCTGAAAGGTGCACATACATGGTGTTCTCATAGATTCATCTTCTTCTTGAAGCTTCTCTATGATGGTTCTTCTCTCTTTCTCTTTGTCCTCTTTTCTGTGTTTGCTTCTGTTTAGGGTTTTGCTGCTTTGAATAGTTCCTCTGTCTTCTTCTTCCTGGGTGGTGGGTTTGTTTTCTTTGACTATCATCATCCTTGTGACTCTTTTGCATTGATATGTCCACCCTCCTCCTCCTCCATCAAATTGGGAATGTTGTTTGCTGTTGTTGGAGAATATCTACATGTGTGTGTTTGTGTGTGTGCAGAGAAACAGGTGAAGATGTGGGACCCATTGCTTGATTGGTTCAAGAGTGAGATTGGTGTTCGACCTTTGGTTACTTCAAGCATCTTTGGCACAACGCAACCTCCCGAGGTGTTGGATGCTGTGGAGAAAGCAATCCGTGAATGTAGTGATTGGCAATTAGCAGCAGTTGATTGGTTGGCAGGAACCGCACGCTCACTGATTGTGGCATTGGCGATAGCTCGAGGTCGACTGGGCATTGAGGAAGCAATTGAGATCATTCGACTTGAGGAAGATCACCAGGCATGTATCTATGTGTGGCTTGCAAATGTTTTTTTCCTGACACAGTTATTTTTCCTTTTGTATCGAACCTCAAATCTCTCAATGCCAACAAGTAGTGCTGCTAACTGACATCATTGTTGTTGACATGTCTTGTAGGTGGAGGATTGGGGTTATGTGGAAGGAGGCCATGACATTGATGAGGCTGACATTCGTGTCAAAATCTCCTCTTGCTCTGTTTTCTTGAGATTACTGTAGGTGAGCAAGCAAGCAAGCACTGTTTCTTCTGCACAAAGTTAAAAATAAGTACACAGATATCATTTGATCCAATCCAGGAGTAGAAGAAGAATGCCTCCAATTTCTGTCACCTTCCAGCAGCTAATGCTTGATTTCAGTTGTGTGCCACCACATGGTGTGAAGGCGAGCATCTGTGTATGCTTTGCAGCAGTTGGTATGTATGTTGCAGAGGTCATTTAAAAGATGCATCTTTATGCAGGTGAACAGCAAGGCTGTCAAAAAGAGAAAGGAACCATTGATGATGATGCATTTGAGGCACAATATTCTCTGCAATTTTATGCATTGGTAATCTTAGAACTGTGTGCTCTTCTTTTCTTTGTTTTGCAGACAAAATGGGATACAGCAATGAGCTGCTGCTGCTGTAATAATTGGAAGGAGTGTTTTTTCTTGCAGTACCACAACTCACTCAGCAGCATTTGCAATCTGGTAAGCAAATTTCCCAAACCTCAGTAGCATGACCCAAGTGAAATTTGTTGGTAGCATGACCTGAGTGAAAATTTTGTTGTAAACAACAAATAGAGTGCTTGTAAGTAGCAACGTGGGTGCTTCTTGACATGAAGAGAATGTCAGATTTTTTTCATGATTCATGTGAAACTTAGTCCATCTATTACAATTGCATGAATTGCCTCAGTCAATCTTTTATGCAAATTTTGACTGGATGGGCCATTACAACTTCTGTAGATTGTCCGGTTTCTTTTAGATTGTGCTCAATGGTTTTGCAGTATGCTTTGTATCTGATTGTGTAAGGCAGAAAATTACGTTTTTGTGCAATTTCTACAAGCACCCACTTCGTCTTGTTCATTAGTTGAGGTGTGTTTTGCCAAATAGGCACACTTGTAGAGCTAGCAATGGTGAGGAGTTAAGGTATTATGTTTGACATTCTTCTCGCATTCATGCTTGGTATGGCTATTATGTGCTAAATACACTAAACTCACCACCATTGTTGTTGATTTGTTTGGTCTATTTTTCCTCTGTGGGCAGGTTCTCTATGTTTTGTCTTCCTTTTATGTGTCTATTTTGTTTCCCCCCCCCAAGTTCTTCCTTGTGTTGTTTGTTGCTAGCCAATATCATGGCTGAGTCTTCCCGTCGCTTCTAGACTTGCAACAAAAACTCAGTATTCATGTTAGTGTTTATACTGACCTATACCCATTTCTGGGAGTTGTGAAAGTCAGTGGGGAAGTCATATATTTGACTAGACATTTGACATTTAGTGTAACTAGACAAATTTCAAAACCAGATAGGATATCTAGGGATGAATGTGTTGTGCAAGTATTATACAATCCATGAAAAATCTACAATGTGATCACATACATGTGCAGATCATAAATTGTCATATGATGGAAAAGAGTTTCCCAAAATCCATTGTTGTAAGTATCAACAATGTTGTAAGTAAAATCATATGGCTCTGTGAAGAGGCCAATATAGACAATATTTGATATTTCTACCAGATTTTTAGTTCATTTACATTATTACATGTAAATACTAGACAGTTTTTGTTCACAATGTTGTCCATTAGATCATATCATTGTATTTTGCAGAAACAAAACATTCAAACTGCTGGTGTAACTTGAGTGTCTGTTTCAGTCACATTGGATTTAAAGAATAGTGGTTAATGCTTTGTCAATTTGGGATGAATTGCACAATTAAAACATAACAACAAAATCATTCTGCATCCTCATATGTTGTTGAAAAAAATTGTATTACTTTACAATGCATAACGCTTAACATACAAGGATGAATTAAACCATTCAACATTTGCTTTTCCTTGTCATCATATTAGTATGTATTATTGATCACATGATTTGGGCTCTACCATGTCATGATGAAAATAAATGTTCAAATAATCTAACAATCAACTACTTTCTAGAATCTAACTCTTCCCAATTTTCAAACCCATACAATCAAAATCAAGCTAGAGTTCTAAAAAACATGGAAATAGGTATTTATTGAAAGGATTGGTGACTTTTTAAAAACTTTTGAAAGAAGCTTGTTGTTGTTTCTCCTTTGTTTTGGTTATCATCACAATGGCGTGTAGCTTTTGGTTTGCTGAAAAACAAATCATTTGAAAGTTCCATTTCTTTGTTTGAAAAGCCTTAATAAACAAACATGGGAGATAAAAGTGTCATAAGTAGTCTTTACTAGGTGGGTTGAATGAAAATGCTTGAGAATTTGTCTCTAAAAAAAGCTTTGTGTTTTCATTGCCTATTATTTGGTTGTCAAATCATTATTGATGATGCAATTTGCTCTATTGTACAATTCCATCACAAGTAGTAAATCCAATTTAGATAATTTCCACAAAATGTGTACATGTATAATGGAAAGGCTACAATATTCATGTCAATTGTGAGTTAATGTTGATTTGTTCACTTACATTTGACCTTCACAATGATAATTTTTTCTAATGCACATATTGATCCGACTTCAAGGTGAAACTTCTTGGTTGTCATTTGATAAACATAACATATCATACATAAATGTTAATCTGTTAATAAAAGCAACATTTGTAAACTTTTATGTACCATAATGTCATGTAGCAAGGATATTTATGATCAAAGTTTTTATAAAAATGATTGGATATAATAGAGTTTATGAAATTTGAAGAATAATACTTGCAATATTGTATACGATGCATATAATTGAAATATTCTAATGATCCGTGAAACCTAAATTTGGTTTAAAGCAAAAGTAGTCTCATCATGTGAAGTGGTTGTAGATATAACCAAATGTCAATAGTCATAGTGAAGTGGGTAAATAAAGTAACCCTATCACACCATTTAGCTTTCATCATTAAGAAATTTCAAATAAAACTTATTACCTTTCAATTAAGATCTCAATTTATGTCTTATGAAATTTGAATTAAGATCTTAATTTATGTCTTATGAATGTCAATTAAAACTTATGAAATTTGAATTAATATTTTAATTTATGTCTTATGAATGTCAATTAAAACTTATGAAACTTGGATTAAGATCTCAATTTATTCAAAATCATTAAGTAATTTTAAGGATTATTGGGTTTTAAATCACAATCTAAAAATGAAAAATCACTTGTGAAAACCTACTACCACATTGCAATTATACAATGTTTAAAGTGATGGATACTTATTACAAAATTATTTGATTTATTTTATGTTTGAATGCAATATAAATTGGAATTAAAATTTCTTCTAATAAGTCTATTTTTGCCATAGTGTCACATTTTTTTTAATGCACTTCACTCAAAAAATTCAAACAATAACTTGCCACATGTTTTTTTTTTTTACATAACTATTCAATACGATTTGGAATAAATGTGAAGCATTTTGAAAATAACGCATTACCTAATTATCATGCTATTTCTTTTTTCATCTACACTTATAATAAACTACAACATATTTTTCACATATCATTATTTGTACATCAAATAAAAGAAATGTAATTGTTTAGGTGTTAGATGTTTCAAAAATGAATGTTCATGAATGAAACTTTTTCCATGATGGATGAAAAGTGGATGATCATACAAGATGAAAAGTGGATGTTCATGTAATGATGTTGACAAACTATTGTGGTTGTTATTTGTGATAGTTCTTGACGTGCTTGAAGCAATTACAAATGCTTTTGTAATGGGAGAATACCACAAAGTAGTTGCAATGCCCATTTTGAATATCCCCATTAGCAAAACTAATCATTAATTTATAAAAACATTATACAAACACAAAGTATATGAATGTAAATTGATTATAGGTTTTTATATCTTTATTAAAAAAAAAGGTTTCATTGCACATCAAGGATTAGAAACAAACAATGAAACCAAAAAAAACCCACAAAACTAACCTTAGATTTGTTTATAGTTTTTTTTTAATGTTTAAAAATTTTCTTGAATGTAAAAAAAAACTGATTATTAAAAAATTTATAAAATTACCATAAACAACTTGATTTTCAATGTTAACCATAAAAAAAATTTCTTTTCCAATTCATGCTTTCACCCCCATTGTTTGGGTGATGAATTTGAAAGTTTGTTGTCAACTTTTTCAATAAGTTAACAACATTTTTTTTTGGTTTGTCATTGTTTATATGTTTTTTTAAAGCCAACATTTTCATCATTAGCCATATCATCGACACATTTTGTTTCATTTTTTTAAAAAAAAGACATGAATTATTGACTTTTTCCATTATTTAAAATATAATTACATTAAATTTTTGAAATAAACTTAGATTTTTATTTTTATCAAAATTACAAAAATACACATGAACGACATATGTGAAGTTTTGAAACTTCACACGAATAATACAAGTGAAATATGAAAATATGTTATACTTCTAAAACATTTTGAAAAAAAAAACACACATTAATGAAGTATGCAAATCCCAACTATTTGAAAAAAAGAAAACACATTATTTTCAATTCTTTAAAAAACAAGAAAGACCATAAAAATAATAGGCCATTTTGGTGGATTGTTATAAAAAAAACCATTCAAATGACAATAAATAATTTTTGTGAAGTAGATGTTCATGAAATATTGATTTTTTTCCCAATTAAAAAAAGTTTAAAAGTTTAGGTCTTCTAATAACAATACTTTTAAAATATTTTTTAAAAAATCATTTAAGAATCAAACACATTTGTGGGTTTTTTTATTACAACATCATATGTGGGTTTTTTTATTACACCATTTTTTAATATTATACATATTTTAAATATTTTGATTGTTAATTTTTTTACACTATTTTTCCTTTTAAAAATGATTTTTCATTTTTATTCAATTTGTTAAGGGCCCCGTTTGTAAAAATATTAATTTTGAACAAAAATTTTGAAATTAAAAAAAACATTTGAACCCAATTGTGATTTTTATTATAATGTCATTTTACCATGTTCTTTACATTATGAAAAAAAACTCATTTTTTCAATTAAGTTTTAACTACTTTAACTATTTCTCAACAAACAGTTTAATTGAATACAAAAAATTCAACCTAGAAAATCTTTTATGCAATAACAAAATGTTTTTTCTAATTGCTCACTAAAAATTTCTTCAATCGTTTAACCCAACCATGACATATAGTTGTAAACAACATACATGTGTCAATTTGTCAATTAATGTTGATTTCACAATATTTTAATTAAAAATATATATCATTTTAATCAATAGGCAATTTCAATTATAAAGTGTTGACTAAACTTCAAAGATTTCACATTAATGTTATAAATCAAGAACTTACATTTTTGGAATTTTCATAGTATTAAGGTTGAATCAATATATCCTTCTTCCATCTTGGAATTCAACATGAAAATGTTCAATGTCACAATGATTAATAAAACCCAATAATTCCTTCATACATAAGGTAAATAAAAAATCTCACTTTCATCGTTCCTTGAGAAATACCTTTTTGTAATTTTACAATTTGTTATTATCATTTTATTTTTGTAATGTATTTATCACCACCCAGAACAAGATGAAAATAATAAATGAAAGATTTAATTTATATAAATTATATCATTGGGTTCATTAAAAAAAATTAAAATAATGTTTTAAACATTAAATAAACTTGCATCAATATTCACTATAATTGTATCTTCAAAATTAATTAAAAAATTGTTTCAACCACATACGTTCATAAAATGTTATTTAAACCATTGGCAAGGTTTGATCCATATTCAATTTCAATCATTCTAAAAATAATATTTCAACTACTTAAAACTAAATCACTATTCAAGGAAATTTTATTTTCAAATTTAATTAAAATATTGTTTCCACCAAAAATTATGCTTGATCAATCCTCCAATTAAAATTTTTTTTGTCTAATATTTTAAATATTTATAAAGCTTGATCATTATTTATGATAACCAAAATTAAAAATATTGTTTCAATCTTAATGGAAGTTTGATTAGTATATAAATTGCACTCAATATCAACAAATTCAATGTTTCAAAAAAAGAATTGGAAAAATATTATGCTATATTGGATGTTAGTTGCATCTTTTTTATTTGTAATGTAAAATCTTATCAACTTTGAATATAAAAACACCGCCATTGAAAGTTTTGAATTTCAAACAATATTCAAAACAACAAACCATCTCTTTTCCACCAACATTACTTCCAAATTTATTTAAAACCAAAAAATCAAAATATAAAATTAAATCACATACAAAATTAAATTAAAACATGATTACAAAATTATGTTAAAATTAATTTTTGTAGTCAAAAAATGAAACATAAATCATCATCTTTATTTTTTTGAATTTTAATTTTTTAGTTTTTTTATTAATGCAATAGTCACTATGAAAAAATTATGTTTGTTGCAACTTGTGTGATGTAATTAAAAAATGTCCAATGCAACTATATTACAATTATATAGACAAGTTGCAATAGACATGATTTATTTTTACACAACACAACTTTCAATGTCAAGAATTTAGAATTTTTTAAAAAAACATTCAGCATATTCATCACTTTAAAAAAATCAGTATTAAATATTGATTAATTTTCTTAACAAAAGTGATTACATTTTTTTCAAGTTATGAAACATGATGAACATAGCTTTTTTGTTTTAAACTCATAAACTACATAAATATAATGAAGAATCTAGACATAAAACATATTTAACATATTTAAAATATTTAAAAGGTTATTTACTTTCCATATATAGCAACACCTAACTTGTACATATGTTTCCTTCAACCAAATATAAACATTTTCAATCTTCCCTTAGTGGGGCCCCATTTAGATTCAATTGCATTTGATTTTAGTTATTATTTTTTTTTATAACATTATTAAAAATCATGCCATAGGTAACCATTACATTTGCGATTAAATACAACTAATTGTTGTATGCAACTAATTAAAGTTGTTTTTATAACTACATTTGAATTCTAAATGAGTTTTGGTCATTTTTGTAATTATATTAAAACTAGTCATTTTTTATCATTCCAAATGGAAAGTTTTCATGGTTTATGTTGTATAAATACATTATCATATATTTTGTTAAGTGCACAAATGACAATCAACCTTATAACCAATGTGGCATGGACACCTATGTGCAATTTATATAGGGGTAGGGTTAAGGCCATAGTTTTTTTTGGATGAATTTTTACACTATGGCGAAATGTGTTTTTGTGAAAATTCAAGGAAATTTCATTATAGAATATATATATAATTTTTGAAACCATATCATTGAAAAAAAAAACTTATTTAATTTTTTTATTAAGCATTTTTTACATTGTGACGATAAATAATATTTTGAAATTTTTAGAAAATCAAGAATATGGTCTAACAACAATTAATCAAACTTCAAGTTTTGTTTAAATAGTTGTAAAGGAAAAACAAGTTGTGAAAATAATTTTAAAATAAGATGTTTTGAATACATGGAAATGGCATTGGTGTAAAAAATCAAAAAAAAAGAAAATGATGGATGATGTGTGAAAGTGTAAAACAAATAAAATCTTATTCTTGAACTTGTTTGGATATCATACATTTTTATTTTACATGCTAATAGCTATACTTTTAGTATCACATTTCAATCATATAAGCTATAACATCATGCTTATGACCCTTTTGTTTAGGAACTAAACTATGGACACAAGTTTTAATAAAAAAAATTGAAAGGGTTTTAGGGTTATTTATTGTAGTTATGGTGCTAAACATGCCACATTTGTGAGCACATACTGATGTGCATAATCTTAAGGTTCAAAGTCAAGATAAAATAACTTTGTGTTAGTGCTTTCGAAGACCTTATTGAAAACTTTCTTTCATTTTCATCCCATATTTGAAATCTAACATGCTTAAATTATTACATATATTTAATGACAAACCCAATTGTTTCATCATAAATATACCTTGTTATTATGAATGTTTTGAATCTCACCTTATTACATACATACCTTTTGAATGTTTTCATTGTTCATAATAATCAAGTATATCCACATGATATGGATAGGTCCACAAATATCCAACTTGTTAACCACATGCAATGTTAAATGTGTCATAATATCAAAGAATGCCCTATGTAATTCCTATTTTATGAGGCTAAGGGCAACATGTTATCTTAGAGATGGAATGTTAATTGGATTCAAAACCTTGCAACAAATGTTTTAAAATATTTAGCTAAACCACATCAACATGGCCACCCATTAACCCCTTTAACACCAAAGGTAGTAGACATTACATGAAGACATGTTAGTCATGGATTTTCATTACACCCAATTTTTTGTTCACAATATATCACAAGAAGAAATTTTGTCTTTTTCCACCCCCACACATTGTGACTATTGTTTAATTTGACTACATTTCAACTACATTTGGTTTGCAAGTGGGTTATTGCATTAATTAATGGTCACTATTATTCATAGTTGTTATGCTCAATATATTGTTCATTTATGAATGTAATTTGGACCTTATTTAGTTATTTAAACATTTTAAATTGTTGATGTGAAAATTGAAATAACCTTTAACTTTATTTACACAATGCACTATGATGGGTTATTATACTATTTTGATTTAAAACTATCAACATGGTACATAAGTTGAATTATCAATTTTTAACATGTTGAAACCATTACTTAAAAGTTGCATTTTACACTTACCATAATCTATTAAAACACATGTAATAATTTAAAACACCACGTTGAATCTGTGATTTTTTTCATATCTCTTCAATAATCAAAGTTGAATCATTCACTTTTAATATGTTAAAATTATTACTCACAAATTGTATTTTGTACATATTATAATATACTAAACACATGCAACTCAATATTTTGCAATTATATTTGAATAATTTAATGAATAGGTCAAAATGTTCATGCATGCACAATCTAGGATGCATGTACACCTTTATATTATTATTTTTCATATATTAAGTTCTTGTATATGTATATAAAATTAAAATATTTTTTTTTCCCTTAAATTTTTTAGGCATCATGGATAAGTTTATTATTACGAATGTTCATGATGCCACATTAAAAAAATCACAAATAATCATTAACTTTTCCCCATTTTTTTTCTTGGTGTATGAAAAAAAAATCCAAGTTAAGAAAATGGATTAACATTTAAAACTTATAAATATTATTATTATTATTATGAAAATTTATTAATTTGTTATACTCATTATTTTTATTTAAAATGTGGTTTATCAAATTTTATAAGCTTGTTTTATTACATGTTATGTTTAAATATTAGGAGATGAATTTAATTTTTATGTTTAATAAATAAATGAATGAATGGATTATAAATGGCAATAATAATAATGACATCAATGATTTTTTTATCTTTTCATTTCTTCATGTGACATTCTAAAACTTAATTTTTTTCTTTCATGTTACATAGATATACATTGTAGTTTGTTTATTGCATTATAACATATATGTGTCAAAGTAATTTTTTGTACAATTTGATTTCCTATATTTTTTCAAGTATTATTAGTTTGTTTAAATCCTTTAAAAGAAAAGGATTTGAATTAACTTTTTAATCCTTCAAATTTCATTTTCAAATCCTTTCTATGATCATTTCAAATCCAAATTTACAATCCTTCCAAATCATTTTCAAGTCCTTTGCTAACCTATTTTATTTTATTTTCCAATCTTTATAGCCACTTATTCACAAATTTAATTTTTTTTCAAATCATTAATTAGCTTTTAGAATTATTTTTAAATGACTTCCAATAAAATCATCAAGGTTTCATTAGCTTAATAAATTTGATTTGACTATTTATGATATTTTAAAGTGAGATTCAAAATTGACATTGAAAGCAACTTTTTTTGGGGGAATTTTGCATGGTGGTGACAAAATTTTAGTCTAAATTTGAAAAAATCCCCCCCAAAAAACTTACCAATCAAAACCACAATTTTTTTAAATATAAAATTAACAAAAACCCTAATTGGAAAAAAAAATAAAAAATGTTTGCATATGGACAAGAGCCCAATCTTGGGTTTAACAATTCCTTAAGTAGTTAAACATATATAATTGTTAAAAATCCAAATCATTATATATCCAAATGTCCATACATACCAATGAAGACCATTATAATATTCTATTTCAAACTAATCAACATATCAATATTCAACTTGATTCCAAATACAATAAAATTCTTTAATTGATTGATTTGATTACATTTTGTTATTTATATATGAAAATCAAAAAACTTTATCACGTGCATATAGCAAAAGAAAAATTATGTTAAACTTGTTTCTCACATGTTGAACATATGATTAACCAAATAATCATTTATATGAAATACATAAATTGAAAAAAAATTGAACATTCAACAATAAAAACTACAAGGCAACATTTCAATTTCCTCATTAACAAATTTCTTTGAGAAATAAGAAATCTTCATCTTAACTCTTTTCTACAAAAAAATATTAAATGCACCAATATATCAATGTTTATTTTGTGAAAGATTGCATGTTTCCATGAATAATTAACATTACTTTTAAATCATTTACAAGTTATGACCTTTCTAAACATTTAGGTGACATATTCTTCGTGTTTTTTTATAGGTGGTGCATGTTTAAACCCAAAATGATTAATAAAAGGGAAAATCTTTTGTACCAAGTGCCAAATTTTTATATATTTTTACACTACTACCAAAGTGGGGTGTAATTTACTAGCTTAAATCACTATGGGACTTTAAAAATGAAATAACTTCATTGCATTTTACTGATTTCACCTAGTGAAAGTTATTTCACAATAATATCACTATGTAGACATCATGTTTCATTACTAGTTAACATAATTCATTATTACAATTTACTATAACAAATAGGTTTATTTATATGTTTTTAAAAATATTCTATCTATGTTAGTTTATGATATACCCTATATTATTTTAAGTTATTTTAGTTATTTTAACTTATATTTTATGTTATTATATGCTATTATAAATTATTGTACCCTAAATTATTATATGTTATTTTATTTTAAAATATCTTAACTAGTTTATTATAAGCTTTTAAATTATTTTAAATTAAATTATTCAACTAACTTTACACTATACTTTAAGTCATTTTATTTAAAATTAATATATGTTATTTCAAGTTATACTTTAAATTATTCAAGGTCATTCTACTTTATGTTATTATAAATTATTTTATCCTAAACATAATAACTTAAAATAATCTAAAACAAAATATAATGATTCAAAGTAAAAATAACTTAAAATAGAGAATAATAACCTATGAAAAATAATTTTAAATACCCTCCAATATAATAACTATCAATAGCCTATGATATTATAACATAAAATATCAAACAATAATTTATAATACAATAATCATCAATAGTTGTAATATAACATATAATAATCAACAATAACTTATAATACAATAACCATTAATAACCATTAATAAAATAACCACCAATAGCCATTAATAGAATACCCACCAATAAGCCATTAATAGAATACCCACTAATAAGCCATTAATAGAATAGCCATCAATAAGCCATTAATAGAATAGCCACCAATAGCCATTAATAAAATAGCCACAAAAAAACCATTAATAAAATAATCACCAATAACCATTAATAGACTAATCACGAATAATCATTAATAGAATAGCCACCAATAGCCATTAATAGATTAATCACGAATAACCATTAATAGAATAGCCACCAATAGCCATTAATAGATTAATCACGAATAACCATTAATAAAATAGCCACAGTAGCCATTAATAAAATAGGCATTTAGTAACCAATAATAAAATAGTCACCGATAGCTATTAATATAATAGCCACCACTAGTCATTAATAAAATAGTCACCAATAGAATAACTATTAATGGCCATTAATAAAATAACCACCAATAACTATTAATAGAATTATCATTAAAAAAAATTAATAGCCACAAATAGAATAGGTACCAATAGCCATTAATAACCACCAATAACACTAATAAAAGAATAACCAACAACCATATATTATAATTGTTTAGGATTGCCAAAAATAATTTAAGGTGAAATAATTTATAATAGCCAAAAATAACATAGAATAGAAAAACAAACTTACAATAGCTGAAAATAACTTAAGGTGAAATAAATTAAAATAGCCAAAAGTAATTTATAATAACTGCAAATAGTCTAAATTGAAATAATCTACAATAGCCAAAAATAACATAAAATAACAAAAAAAACTTACAATAGCTGAAAATAACCTAAAGTGAAGTAAGTTAAAATAATCAAAATTAACTTAGAATAACCAAAAGTAACTTAGGGTGAAATAACCAAAAATAACCAAAAGTAATTGAGAATAGCCATAAATAGCCGTAAATAATGTAGGGTGAAATAATTTAAATTAATGAAAAATAGTCATATAATAATTGAAAGTAGCTT
>Ga0116227_10003750_pt1 | contig 33539 bp, 23 predicted proteins | sample S1TSphgellanicum_FD_89693 | JGI IMG/M metagenome (GOLD analysis project Ga0116227, IMG submission 89693) | Host-associated microbial communities from peat moss isolated from Minnesota, USA - S1T2_Fb - Sphagnum magellanicum MG | ecosystem: Host-associated > Plants > Peat moss > Unclassified... | reverse complement strand
TTAATTTTAATCTTTTTTCCTTTAAACAAATATTTTTCTATATTTTCAAAAAAAAAATCCTTCCTTGCAAAATTTGCCGCCCCCCCCCCCCCCCCCAACTCCCTTCCTTTCTTTTTTTTTGGTCACCAAGTGACGAAATTTCACCCCCAAAAAAAAAGACTGGTGGGAACTTGGTACGTACCACCTTTGGTTTTATTTGCGAAATATTGAATTTGTGGTTCTGAAATTCTTTATAAAATCTCTGATGCGAATTTTTTTTTCTTTTTTTTAAAAGAAAGAAATTTGAGAGAAAATTTAGAAGATTTTATTTTTCTTGAGATTGCCTTTACTGCGGTGCGCTTTTACGCTGGTGCGTTGCTGCGGCAAAGCGTTGCATGGACACGCGCTGCTCTTGCACGCACTCGCACAGCGTCGCGGCCTCTCTTCCTCGCACCTTTTATAGCGGACGTTCTTCTCTGCAATTCTTGTGCTAATTTTGATCTCCCAGACTCAATCACTTCTTCTTCTGTTCTCGCTGCGGAAGATTTTCTTTTCTTTTTCTCTCATTTCAGTTACAATAGATCCTGTTTCAACTCAGATCCTATAAAACAAGAGAAAATTTCTTGTTTCCTGCATTGCACCTTATAACGCAAGAAGACTCGACGAAGACGAGTGCAGACTACCTAGTGTAGTTTTTGGTCGAGTCAGGATTTTATTTTATTTTTAATCGTCATGGCTATGTGTACGAAAACCATGAACGCAGTGCCTGCAGCAGTGTGGCAGACCAGCAATACAAGTGCGGCGACTTGCAGTAGCAGTAATTCTTCTACAGTCAAGATCGGATGCTGCAGACATCTGGGAGGCTTGCGCCTCAGCGGTGCCGGTTTGAGATCCTCGGCTTCGAGTCTTTCTAATGTGCAGCTACGTGGACGCTCGACTTTTGTGGTTCGCGCGGAGGAAGGTGTTACGGACAAGGTGAAGGACTCGGCGGGCTCCGTGGCTTCGAAGGTGAAGGATACAGCAAACTACGCCAAGGACAAGGTGAAGGACGCCGCTGGTACGGTGACGGAAACGGCCAAGGACTTGGCAAATGATTTTCAGGGAAAGGCTGAACAGGCTGGTGACAAAGCTTCGGAAGCCGGAAAGGACTTGGAGGGCAAGACGAAGAACGCAGCCAACGAGGCGACTAGGCAGACTGAGAATCTCGCTGTACGTGCCGCAATTCGTCTCTTCCTGGCTTCCAGCCTGGTTTCATTCCTTGTTATATGTATCGCGATGTTCTCAGTATCAATTGCAAAGCCGATCCAATAGAATCGTCCTCGGCGATCGTCTTACGTCGCCGGGAGTCCTCCTGTGATCGATCTGTTTTGGTTGTGTTTTGGTATGATAATAACCTCCGATAACACTCACATACTGAATCAAAGATTGGTGATCTCTTGAATGGCACAGGACAAGACGAAGGACGTGGCCAAGGATGCACAGGGAACCGCTGAGGAAAAATTCAACCAGGCAAAGGGAGCTGCCTCCGATGTAGAAGGATCTGCCAAGAAAAGCTTCAACCAGGCAGCCGACTCCGCAAAGGATGCAGGTGAGGACGTGAAAGGGAGGACACAAGATCTTGGATCTGATTTCAAGTCTCAAGCCGACAGAACTGCGGATTCTGCCAAGGAAGGAGTGGATAGTGCAAGCCAAAATGTGAAGAAGAACTTCTAAAGAGAAAAGCAGCATCAAAGACTTATCGACAGGCTACTACTACAACTACTACTACTACGTATGTACCATCTTACTACATCTACAAGTTTGACAACATAGTACATGTTTACAAATTTGGTAGAATCCCCCAAATGCAAAACTAAACCAATGTTTTGCATTTTGGGTAGAGAAATCCCCAAAAATTGTTTTGCATTTTGGTAGAAATCCTCAAATGCAAAACTATTTAGGGGGAAAAAATATGCAGCTTTGCAGATTTGCAGAAAAAAGTGTACAATGACTGAATTGAGGCAGAATGTTAAAATGTGTGTGCAAAAGAACAAAGAATTTAGGCTGTTAGGTTTTTGTAATGATCTTCTTTGTGTGAGCTGTTTGCAAACATGTACCTTAAATTTTCCCAGAAATGAAAAAAAGTTTTTTTCTGAAATTTTCTCTCTTCAATGTTTGAAACAGTCCATCTGAGCTTGTGTTTTATTTTGTCAGGAGAAAGTATGCATCCTTCTCTCTTAATTTTAGCTTGTTTGTTTTAATGATTTGTTTGTTCGATACTTATTCGTTTCCTTTCCTCCTAGTGGCCCTGCCTCTATTGGGCAGTTTGCCTGCTTGGACCTTGCTCCAGGGTTGCACTGCTTTGCTGATGCAAGGTAAAGCTCATTGAGGTATTTCATTAATTTTGAACTAAATTGTTAATTATGGGCTTTCTGTATTAACCTTGTGATTAGGAATTAATTTTTTCACTGAATTTTAGACAATTTTTAAAAAAAATATTTATTCGTTGGATCATCTAATGAGAAAAAATATATATTAATATTTCTTGTTAGAGCATTTGGGGGGCTCCTTTTCCAAAAACAAACTAAATGAAATCAACTTCCAAATGATCAATTTTAAACTTTTCAAAAGTCCAGAATTAACAAAATGATATATATATATATATATATATATATATATATATATATATATAAGGATCATCTTGTCCAGAACCCCTTTATTTTGGGAATGTCCCTAAAGTCTGTGTGCGTCCAGGTGATACTCATGTATAATCGCCTTTTGATGTCAAAGAGTCTTGCATTTTGCAAAATGTCCCAACACAAGACAAGGCTAGTATGTCAGGTCCTCTCACCCATACAACAAGAATTATAAGACATAATTTCCCAGCATATGAGTTTCCTAAATGCCCATGAGGGGAGGGGAGGGTCCATTGGACGAGCCTACCCTCCTTCATTTTACACTAAACAAAGTGCAACAGTAATTTGCTAGGACCCGGCCACAGTGAACACCCACCAGGGCACCATGAAAGATGGATGGGTAAGTGATCAGGAAACGGTTTTCTGTTGAGTTCCAATTCCATAACTACCATGGTGGTTAGCTCAGTTGGTAGGTTGTTAGTAGGTGGGTAGTAAAAATAACCCTTATCTATATATAAACCATTTACTTAATTCCTTATCTATCTAATGTATAAATCGTGTGATTGAATATTTTTAAACGTTCAGGGCAGGTGAACTCTCTTATTTCTAGTGTCCAAACAAAACTTGAACCCCTCCTATCGATGTATCTGGCACGCTAAAAATCATCAAAAACAGAATAAAATTGAAAAACTTACAGCCTCCTAAAATAAAGAAGGTCAAGAACTAACAAACAAATCACTGAACCCTACAAAGGCCAGTTCCTAAACATTTCAAAAAATTCATTGTATGTGGCTCTGTTTTTGATATTAAAGTTACCACCGAAACCTACAAAGGCCAGTTCCTAAACACTCAAAAAATGCATTGTATGTGGCTCTGTTTTTGCTATTAAAGTTCAAAGATGATTTGTAAAACTTTCAAGGTGGCGCTCCTACAGCATTTTAAATTGTTTAAAATGATAAAACATAAGAAAGTTATGAGGTTTGAAAATAATAGGACTGAATAAGAAAAAATAAAAAAAGAGTGTTTGCAATTCGAAAAAAAAGTATTTTCAATAAAACTCTTGTTTGGCTGGTCCCTTGACTCTGCATTTCCAAGTAGGGCCTGGAAAATGTACCATGTATTGTGATAAACTGATCTTCGTCCCTCTTGCATTTTACCTGAGCGCCTCAGGCACCTCCACTGTTTGCTGCATATATTTTCACCGCTCCTACCTGTACAATTACTATGATTATTTTGGAACGTTGTGCATTAAATGCTGAGTTTCAGCATTTCATACCCAGGTTTAATAAAACTTCATTACTTTGCGGACCTCACTCAAAGAGGGGATAGCCACTAGGTACTATAATTAATTCAAGTAGCCCCTAGGGAACCTCGAGTTAACCTAGATAGCCTATGCATCCCTTAAGTAGGTGGATAGGTACTTTAGCTAATCTGAACAACCCATTGGTAGGCACTTAAATATTTTTTTATTAGTCTTAACAACCATTAGATAGCCTCGATAATTTAAGTAGCTTACATAGCCCTTAGGCAGCCACTAAATAGCATAAGCTTAGGCCCATAGGTAGTTTAGGTAGTCAATTGGTAACCATTTGATAACTTAACAATTCCTAGGTCCTCTTTACTATGTGTAATGTATACAAAATCCAATTGGCAAGGAAATGTGTTAAGGATTGATATCATTAATTTATATGGTCTAAGAAGGAAGCTATATTGAAAAATAAAAATCATATGACCATTTTTGAATTTATCACGTGACTTTCAAACATAAATTTAATTTTGCAACATATGATATTTTATATAGACTCATAAGTTTCAAAATATTATATCAAATGTTTAATGTATTTCATCATAAAAGTTATATGATTAAAATGAAAATAAATTTCCTATTGAAAATGCCATTGCAAGTGGGAGTACATTTTAAAATATTTTTAAAAGGTAAAAAATGCTTAAATTCATAAAATTTTATTTAATGTGATTTTTTCTTTAAATCAAATTTTTTTCATTCAATAATATATCAGGAAGGAAAGGCACAAAATAATTCTTGCAAAATTTTGATTTTTAGTAAACACATTCATTGTGAGAATGTTGATAACACTAAAAATCATGCAAAATTGGATTCCTATTGTGCATTTTTGGTCCATCTTATTGTGCAATTATCTTAAGTAACCTAAGATAATTTTTGTAACCTTTAATTACACTCCTGAATAACCCTTAGATAGCCTAGATCTACCCTAGGCAATCCTTAAATTATTCTAAGTAGTTTAGGTATCCCCTAATTAGCTCCTAGAGGTACCCTAGGTAACCTAAGCAGCATCTTAGTAACCTTTAAATCACCTATGTAACCATTAAATATGCCCCTGGGTACCCTAAGAATCCCTTGGGACAAATTCTTCGGATGAAGATATCAGAGGAGTTCACCATGAGGACTCCTGTAAAGATCTCTCCCTGGGAGATCTTTCAAACTGTAGTAGTGGTTGCAAGATTTGTACTTACATGGCATAATGAAGCTTGTCTACTTCCCTTCTTGTTAGGGGAAGAAGCAAAACTGAAAGCTTTGCTGTGAAACTCAAAAGCAGCAACAGCAAACTTCATCTCTTTCAATTTTCCCACCAACTCCATTTTGTGTCTTAAAGACAGTTACTGCCATGCCTGCAGCCAATAGGCTGCCACCAGCCCACTGGATTCAAAAAGCTCAAATTTGTGAGTTGCCTCAGTTGGAGGATCCATATGAGAGAAGTTATGGGCTGTTGATAAAATGCCAGAGTCTTGCAGAGAGAAGACATATTTATTAATAGCAAAGATGGGATCTTTAGTCTTGGAGGGTTTTAGCACATTACACTACTTTGTAAGCCTACGTTACCTTGTACCAGCTCTAAAAACTACAACTGATCCTTGACAGAGTGTTCTGCATGCCACAACCACAGAGCACCACAGAGTATATGTGAGCATTGTGAGCTGGAATTTTCAATCTTCTAGTAAGCATATCTGGCTAGTTGTGTGTATACCACTTCCAATGCTATGTCCCACGAGTAAATCTCACATAATTCTCTACATCACACTTACTTTGACCAATTACTGCATTGCTATCATTGTCACCCATAAACCCTAAAACCCTTGACCAAAATCCAGTGCAAAAGGCCAAATCAACAAAATTCAACTTCTGACATGCTCCACAGCATAAGATCATAGTGTTCACAGTGACAGGATGACCCATCCCATGGTGTTGATGCAAAAACAACTCATTTGATCTCTGAACAAAATCAACTAAACATTTTTGTTGGAAACATATACCACCCAATAACAAAACAACCCATTGCATTGAGGATTACGTTTTTCTACTACAACTTCCAAGGGTTCCAAGTAGACACCTTTGCAAAAACCAAGTACCCCAAGGCACTCAGTTTGAGATGTGGAGAAATTCAGAAACCTAGACTGAAAAATCTTCAAATCACCTTGCATGTCTGATGATCAATTTCCAAAGGAAACAAAAAACTACAGCTGAAAATTTTTAGAACAAGGAAATTTTTTGAAGATCCATCAGAAATTGCAAATTGTAAGCCAGAGAACCACAAGTCTAGCGATGACAAACTTCTGGAAAGTTGAACAAAAGTGCTTACAACTTACAGAGAGACGTTGGAGAGTCAGTGACTCAACAAAAAGTCCACCTGTCCAGTATCAAATCTGTAGGATGCAAATATGACATGAGAATCTCATGAAGACTGTATTCCAGCCAAAAGACCATAAGCAATATATCAAGCACTTGACAGCAGGCATTGCTAATTGTAATCTGAATGCAAACTATATGAACATTCTTCAGAAAATGTAGCATTTCTTGGTTGGGTTCCTTTTGTTAAGTTGGCTGTGGACTTACTCTTCTTCCACCTTGGCTCTTTTGAATCAACTGCTCATCCCTGGACTTTGGTCACAGATGAACTTCAGAAGGATAAGACCAGACCTGGTCACTGCAAGCTCCATCTCTCTCATCACCATCATCACAAGCTCTCTTCTCCTTTATCTCACTTATCATCCTCAAGAGCTTTGGTGATTACTGGTGGGAAGCTCTTGTTCATTCTGGTTGTTGCCACACTGGAGGGCTGGTTGAGGCTGTGTGGTTTGCAGACTACTTAAGCAAAATATACAGGTGAAGAAGGACTGGTCTCTCTGTTCCACTTTGAAGACCTTTGCACTCAAAGAATCCACAATGATGATTGTGCAAGCAGGAAAAATTGAACAAAATAAATCATCAAAGTTTTGTGGTTGAAGACAACTCATATTCACAATAGCCAGCCTGATTCTCAATATCACTCCTGGGAAATGGATCACAGCAAATAGCTAAAAGCTACAAAAATTCAAGCTCCAAGCCAGACTGTGTTATGAACAGGCAACAGTACAGGGTCAACAACAGGAGACATCTTCTGAAGCATGGAAAGCTGATGCTATGTAGGAAAATATGAGCTGATTACACACAGGGCTTGAGACAGACAATGTTGATGACTCCTTCAAGAGTGTTCACATCTCACACTTGCATCTCTCTATCAGATTTAATATGGGCATTTTTCCAGTTTTTTTGGCATTCCAATATGATGCAAGTCACAGCTGGTGTTGTGGTGTGCTATAGGTGTTCTGGAATTCAATGTGAAGTAGATGCTTGATGACCAGGCTGAATCTACAATGGTGGAGTGTACCATGGAACAACTTTCTCTTCTGGAAATCACATGAGGCGGCCCGTGTAGATAGTATTGGGAAATCTGGCTTTCAATTGTGACCACTGGACAAAAAACTGGTCACTGACACCAAGCTTGTACAGCAATAGGCCTGTCAGTGACAATTTCTTCACACGTGCAATGCTTTCAACATAAACAATCACTACCCACTTCACTCCAACAACCTGCAATATGCCAATCCTACTAGTAAGGCAAACTGTAAGAATAATTTCCCCTATTTGCAGTCCCATCTGCTTCTGTTTCTTGAGACCTTTCACCATTCTGGGTTTAGGGTTTAAGGTTTTGGGTTTTAAAGCCTTGTACTAGTACATGTACAAGGCATAATCATATGTAAGAAAGAAAAGAAGGAAAACAGGAAAATGGCAATTATCACACAAGAAATCATCTGTGAGGAACCTCTCCAATCATCAATGTATTCAAAATCTGGAAAATCATACCTTCAGCAGAAACCCTGCCATGCAGATTGGTAAACAAGTACCTGGCCCATTACACAGAATCTACAGGACAAAACACAATGAGAAATGGTAGAAGTTGGACTGATTTACAATTGATCGAAAACTTCATGATAGAAAAATTTGATATGCACACAAACAACTTCAGCAATGGACAAATGTGAAGAAAAATTACAACATCAGGTCGAATGCGGGCAACTAGCCATAACGCATGCACCATTGCCAAAAGTGTTGTCATGACTGATGTGAAATATGACTGGCCAACTTCACGACTTCTGTAGACTTGATAGAATTTAGGTTTCTGTGTTGAAGATTCAGCAGCCTGTGAACACCTAACCCCATCCCCATCTTTCTGTTAAGTTCAATTCTCATTCTCATCATACAAATTCAAAGCAGATGACGCTATGTGATAGTGGGTACAGTAAGATCATAGAAGGAAAATTCAGATCTACAAATGGGCAAGATCAAAATGGAGAGAGAAAACCTCAGATGATGATGATGTTGAAGGTGTACATTTCTGGAGATGATCTTCCAGGGTTGCAGCCCTTGTCAAGCTCATGCTATCAGTAACTGCAGCTATGTAATATCTTGGAGCATATCGCTGGAGGTTCAGTGCTCCAACTAAACTCAGCATTTCTGCTGTATGGCCTCCTGTGCCACAAACCAATTTTTATCATGGCAAATTCTTGAGCAAAGCATCTGCCGTAAATCACACAAAGAATGGGAAAGACTCGCAAGAAAAAAAACAGACCCGAAATGCAAACATATAAGCACCCAAAAACAGAAAAAAAAAGGGCGACTTTGCAGAAATGGCATACCAGATCCAAGAACAAAAAGCGTGTGAAGAGGTCGCTGCGAAGAAACTGGAGAGATGGGTTTTCCTGTGTTTCTCAGTACCAGGAAAACGCGAGCTGCTAAGACGAGAAGCAGCGACATGAGCACACCAAATAGCAGAAAGTAGGGATTCTCATACCATGAAATATCCATCGCCATCTCCTGATTGCTCTCTGGTTGAGGAGAAGGCCGGGAGCGTGTGTGAGTGTATATTTTTAGGGTTTGTAGGCTTTCTGATGCATAAGCAATGCTCATGACTGCAGCTGAACACAAGTTGCTTTTTAGATGATTTGAGCGCCAGCCAGTTGAGGAGCAGCGTTTTTTTTTTCCTGTTTTTTTTGCTGGGTAAGTAAGATTCATCAAGGAATTTTGGAGTTCAGAATTCTCTCTGTGTGTCTGTTTGTGGGTTTCGGGTTAGAAGAAGATTCTGCAAAACAAATAGCCTACTGGCCTTTGTCTTCATCTTATTGCTATGGTTACAAAAAAAACAGATGTTTCTGGCTTGCTCTTGATCTTGTGGAAATAGAGGACCTCTTGGCAGGAGTACATTTTGCACATCCTATGATGATATTCTTCGCTTGCTCTTGATCTTGCAGGAGATTTTTTTTTAAAAAAAACTCTCTACTTGGCAGCAGCACAATCTTTGCATATATTGAATAAGCAAGGAAGCCCTTGAGCTCAATTGGGTACTCAGTCTTTGGAACTTCAGTTCTTGCTTCATGTGGAAACTGCTTATATTGTCGCTGCTTAGGAATTCATTCTTTCTTGCTACTCCAAGCTTGAGCAGTAGTGTCTTAGTTGTCCCAGTGCTAAAAAGAGATGGGTCCTTGACCGAAACCTGTAGTGAAAGCTGTAAACTATCTACTAGTTTGCTAAGTTCCCTAAACCCTAACCTTAAATCCTCCTTTTGGTATTCAACTCTGACACAGTTTACAACTGGGATGTCTGTCATCAGAAGAGTTGTTGATTCAGCTAGTTATTAAGAGCTTTGTGTACTGTTTTGCAGAAGAAAACAGTGATCAAAGGAGATGGCAATGCCACAAGCAACAAGGAGGAATGCAATCATCCTCTGTGTTGGCTTTCTTGTTTTGCATCTTTTCTGTGAGTAAATTTCCTGTCCCAGTCTTCTTTCAAGCTTTTTATGAATGAGTTTAGGGTTTAGGGTTCTTCTCTTTAAATCTCCTTTGCCTGTGTGTTTGTATTGTAGCAATGAAGTTGTCAACTTGCTCTTTTCCTTTTGGAATGCTGTGTTGTGATCTCATTTGATCACTGTCCAGTTCCTACACACCTTTCTGTTTTTCACTCTTGGTTGTTTTCTCAAATTTGTCCAGTCTTTGACCAAATCTATGGTTTCTCCTATTGGGTTTTAGCATTCAAATCCCTCCTTTGTATTTCTCTCCTGTCTTTGCCTCTCTACACAATTCCCCTCCCCTTGTTGTTCTATGTCTTTTGTTCTGAGTCTTCCTGTTGCTTCTGGAAATGCAGCAGAAATGCAGGACTTAGAGATTTGGTGTAATGGTTTGCCTCACTGAAGTTTGAGGCAGATAAAACTATTAGTACTTACCTACACCCACTGTTGAAACCTGATGAAGTCAATGGGTAATAGTCCATTGCAGCTCATCCTCTTTGCATGATGAAGTGAAGATCTGACACATTGTTAGTGATCCTCATAAGGCTATGATCACACTCATTTGTCAAGTTACTTTCATATTGTTGTTATGTAGATTTCTCTGCAATTTTGTAGATATAAGGATCTTCATCATTGTAGCTCAGTGCAGTCATGAGGCTGTGAGCTCCTCATAATCCTGCAACAGAATTGGTTGTATTTGTCCCACTGTTTAGCCCTTGCAGACTTATGAAGAAGCACTGGTTGGGTGCAAGTTATGGTGCAGCAATGCAAGCCCGGCAATATGTAGGGGATCAATCTGCTTCCAAAACGGGGAAGTTTTCAATGTGGGATTGTTTTGACCTAAATGTTGGGTCAATCGTATGTGTGACAAAAGAAGCAGCTAAACTGTATACCAACAGTTTTCAGGCAGGACTAGTTGAGCAAGCAAAACAAAAAGCCTATCACAGTGCTCTGCAGTCAGCACTTGCCCAAGGGATGGTAAGAAAGGAAGCTGAGAGACAGTCTCAAAAACTAGCTCGAGCAGCTGGAAAGGAGAAGTCACACCAAGCTCAGAGAATTTTAGGGCCCTTGTTTGCTGCTGTTTGGGACACTTTTGAGGTGCTGTATTATGGAGGTTCCTTTGTTGAGGCTTCAATGCGAGCATCTGGAACTCTCTCTGGAACTTGGTTTGGGGCCTTGGAGGTACTTCTTTCTTTCTTTCTTTTTCTCTTTCTTTCTTGGCTGCAAACACAATTCTTACATACGTGTAAGAAGGCAAGTGTTTTCTATGACCATGCAGACCGTAAGAAAAAGAACCCCCTGAAAAAGAAAAAAATTCCTGTTCATTCACCTAAGCTCCCCAAAGGAAATGGTTCTCTTGAACTATATTGTCTAGTAATGAAACAGGCTTCAGGGATTTTTTTTGGGTTGTGGTTATTACTTATTACAACTTGCAGGGAGAGAAGAGGATGGGTCGAGTGGGCTATCTTGTGGGTGGCCACATTGGGAGCTGGGTGGGAAGCCGACTCGCACTCATGGTCTATGACATTGGCAAAGCAGGGCAACTGATGGCATCACAGATGAGTGGACTTTTGTTTGGGATTGACAACAATGGTGGTGATGAGTTGTAGCCAATTGAGAACTGAAATGGAGGAGGAGGTGTTAGACTAACTATGCTTAGGGATTTTTCTTTCACACAAATGATGAGTATAGTATGGTAATTATGATAAATGCAAGACACTCTAGCTGTAATGTTGAGGCGGATTGTTTATATACTTGTTTATATATATTTATTGTTTATACAATCTGCCTCAACATTCCAGGCAATTGTGTATTCAGGGCTTTTCTATGGAACTAATGAACAATGGTAGGGGATCCTGGGCTGTGTGAGGGCCAAAGTTATTGATGTATACAATGTCAACCTTGCAACCTTTTCCTCATACTAACAGACAGGTTCTGGCACATCTCATGTGCTGGTTGTTATGTGAATGGGATAAGGGAACGCATATTCTTTAGGGTAGAGAAGGGGCAGTTTCAAATATAAAGAAACAAACCTGGACATACTTCCATGTACTAGATCTAAATGGGTGTCAATGATTTCAAAGACTCTGCATATGTTCAAATTTCAGAGGAAGAAGATGTCTAGTATTAGATAGTGTGATCCATGAGATGAGATGCATTGTTATTCTGAAAGGCTAATTGGTGGCAAAAAATCTTTACTGAAAATAATATGTCTATAATAAATGATAATTTGTATTTATGCATAGATGAAAGAATGATTGATAATGCACATCTTTCAAGTGTTTATCAAGGTTGTGGTTGACATAGGATTTGTATGATAGAACTTGTGATGTGTTTATGTGAAGGAATAAATTAGTGTTGGGCAGATATCATATTTTTTATATTCATTAATTTTGGTTTTTTTAATGTTTTTTATGAACAGGGTCAGATCTTCAATTAATTATTCGTTTTTTTACTGTAATAATTTTTCAAGGATACTATTTTTTTAAATTTAAAATCCAGATCTCATGCTTTTGAATATTGTAGAAAATAATATATGTTGAATATTCAAGGTGATTCTCATAGCCCAGATAACAACATTCAAAAAATGTATTACAAAGTTATAAATCACAAATTACATTTCCACGAGCTCATTTTGTTCAAACTCACTCTAATATTTTTTTAGTCCTTTTGCTAAAAATATACAGCTTTAATCAACTTTATCAAGTTAGAAAAAGAAAAACAACCCATTGTAAGATCTTTTGACCAATTTTTGCTTGTAATATTTATTAGCTATTTTAAAATATTTGTCTACAGTCTACATCTCAAATCCATCAATATTCCAACCAAAGAAAAAAAATCTTTTCAATTTCAACTTGGGATCCGACAATCCCAAGGATCTAATGAACAAGGAAAACAACAATTGGAAACAAGGATTCATGTTTTTCTCACCACTCCTTTTGCATCAACTTGTTACCATTAGAACATCGACAATTCCCTATTCATCAACTCCTTGATTAGCTTAGTTGTTCTAATAGTCATCTCAAAAATGTCAAAACCAAAACCTTCATCATTCAATTGATCTACCACAATTTCAAATTCTAACAAATGATGAATTTCAACAACATTAAAAATAAAGGCCATCTATCATATTCTTCCACCATAGAAACAACTTGTTTTTGACCAATAAAAGAAGAAACCAACCTAAAACTCTTTATTGAGTCTAACATCAAAAATAACATTTTATGGGTTTCTTCTTATCATACTTGTTAAAATGAAAAAAAAACCATCTAAAACATCACATATTTTCTTTTTGATGTTGGAAGCAAGCATAGACAATCCCAAAGCCACAACCATATCATCTTTCATCAAATTAACCATAAAGGGTGTAAGTACAATTTTTTTTTAATTTCAAGGTCATGGTAATTGTTGCATGCAAAACATCATAAAGTAAACAATGCCCGAGAGATTAGTTATGCACACAAACACTCACAACCAAAGAAAGAATTTCAATGATGATTTGAGAAGCATCCCAAGTTAAAGGTGGGGGCACATGGTCAATAATACTCATTGATGTTTGGCAATTGTAAAATAAAACATGCTATCCTAAACCACAATGTTTCATGGAACAATATAATCTTAATTGCAAACCTGCAGGAACAAATCAAATATCAACACAACAATTTGCAATTCCAAAAACAAAAGAACTTACTGAAACAAAAACAAAAAACATAATCTCTAAAAAGAAAACAAATTAAATTTCAACTAAAGTGTTCAATTTTCTTGACCTCAAACCAACTTCAATGCAAACCTTGTTTCATTTATGCCAACCTTCACTAGATTTCTTTACCCAAGTGATGCATTTCTATAAATCTACCTAGGCAAACTTTGATGGAAACGTATTTAAAGCCCTTACAAACTTTCTCATCACTAGTGGCATATTAACAAACTTTGGAAAAAGCATGCCCAAAACACGTTCCTTAAAAGTTCTCCTTCAACCCTCAAGCTTCACATTTGACAACACTTGAAAACACTTATCATTGTGTTCAAATTTGAATGTCCATCTTTAATGTATGTTGTAGTCTTAATTCTCAAACCATATTCATTTTAAAATCAGTCAATTTTTTTGTTAATGCCTATCATATAGTCTTAGAAGCCTCAAATAAACCAAAAGTGACATGTTTTGGCTTCCAATTAAATCCCAAAAAAATTATGATCAAAGCAAACACATCATGAACACCCTTTGACATCTAGATGGCAGAATGACAATCTTCAAGCAAAGGCCAAACACATGTCTATTTGGTTTTCTTCACTAGCCCCAACAAAACATTGTGTGAAAAAATAATTTTTGAAGGGAATTTGACTCAAGGACACAAACGAAAAATTAAACATTCTAACCACACACTCTCCAAATGGTTTTTATAATCAAACTACAAGATTTTCCAAAAGCTTTCGCAACTCCACATCATCCTTTTTGAAAGGCTCTTTGGAGGCAAAAAAATCATAGATGAATGAACCAAATATATTTGGTCCTTTTTTTAGCAAGTTGTCATTTTAGACTTCCTCTTTAAATTTTCTTAAAAATTTTGAATGGTCTACATCTACATGTTTTCTCAAACAAATTATTTCATGTGTTATAATAAGATAAATTAAAACCTTCCTTAATTTTGTTCTTGGGTTAAAAGAAAACATATGATTGCAATAACACAATATATGACACATGATTTGAAATGCATCAAATGTCATTTCTCCATTGTCATTCACATAGAAAAATGACCAACATAAAACATTCCTATTATGTGGCTTCCATTTTTTCCTTTGGCAATGAAATAATTATAAAAATTTCTTCACTTTTTCTTCATCATTTTTTTTAATTCTTATTTCTTTAGTTTGTAAACTTGGGCCTTCATAAGTCTTTTTCATTACTTCATTTTCACATTCAAGTTCATTCATAAATATTTCATAATCTTCATTATGAATTATTGTCTTTTCATTTCCACTAGACTTTTCCATTTTTCACATGATATTCAACAAGGCCAAGGGTGGAGAAATTCAAACAAACAAAATGTCTTGCAAACAAAGGTTTTGGTTTAGGGATTAAAATGAAATATGTTATTGGTGTGGATGCCTTAAGAAAATTAATGTAACATTTAAAAGCAATAATCAAACTCCCTTTCCATTATAAAATGACGCAATTACAAAACATTACTCTAATGCAATAACTATCTTGTAAAACAAACTTGCAAAAAAAAAAATTAAATGAAAGATGGAATTAAATTTTAAAAAACAAATACAATAAATTTAAAAAACACAAAAAATAATAATAAACTTATTTCACAAAAAGAATTCACAAAACCAATGTTGTCAATTGTCACCACAAACAATTCCAAACCTACAAAATGAGAAAAAAGGGGGAAGAAATACAACCAAGTGCAAATAGGATAACATGAATTGCACACGCCTACTTTTGGGACTATTTTTGAGAGAATATTTTCTAAAATATTCTTTTAAAAATCTTTAAAAAATTCTTCAATTTTTTTAATAATTTTCTTTATCTCAAGGTTTGTATAAAATATTTCAAAATATATGCAATTTTCAAAAGTTTTGAAGTCTATTTATAAACTCTTTTAGTGATAAAAAAACATGTGTTACAATGTTTAATGAGTGTTTTTGAAAGTTTATTATTCATAAGATATTTTTCAAATTAATTCACATGTTCCAATGATATATTATGAACGTTACTATATAAAAAAATCTTATACTTTCAACACCAAATTAAATTACCACTTTCAAACCTGAAAAACTAAGCATTGGTTACATTTGTTGTGACTCTTATTAATGTGACTTCACCCAACCTTTAATAACATGAAAGGAATGCACAATAGTAATGCTAGATTTGTCATCACATATAGGCATTTGTCATGATGTGATGCATTAATTTGAATGTAGACGCAACCCCATGTCACATCAAAATACGGTCAACTTCAAGTTTGAGGTGGTCATTGCTCAAAACTTGATCGTGAATTTTCACTCACCTTTGGTTGCCATTGGGTGATTGAAAATTTGACAATTGAATTTTTTGAACATTGCCCTAAAAATTTAGGCAACAACCAAATTATTTTGGGCAAATACAATTTTTTTTTTTCAATTGTTCAATTAATGGCCATTGTTAATTAGACGACGAAACTTTTTCAAGTAGATCCAAAAAAATTCAAGTACACTAAAAAACATTTGATCACTTGACTTGATGACTCAAAATTTTCGATCATTAACTATGGCAACTGAAAATTACTAACCAAAAATTTTCAATCACCTAGTTCAATGATAGGAAAATTGGGCGACCGCAATTTTTTGGTTACTTTCAATCACCAAAAGAAATGGTTGACATCTGAATGTGTCCATCCATCTGGATGCATCTAGACAAACACTCGCGTGACAAGGACAGACCCAAGTTGATGCAATTTATGTGTGTTAGTTGGTTTTGACAAGCCTAAAAAATGCAAAGGCAAGAAGCAACAACACAATTTAAGAAACAACAACACAAAACCAAAAAGTGGCAATGCAAAAACAAAAAACAACACAAAAAGAAACTCAACAACGCAAAGGAATAAATACCTAACCAATGTTACACAACAACAATGCAAAAGCCAAAAACAACAATGTAGAGGTAATAAAAACATGAAGACAAGGAACAACAACCAAAGGTAAACAATTGTAATACAAATGCAAGAAGTAATAACATGAAAGTAGAAACAACAATGTGAAAGCAAACAACAATAGTTGAAAGTTAGAAATAACAACATGAAGGCAATAAAATATATATATATATATATATATATAAAGATGGGGTCCAAGTGTGAGCTCACACCCCTTTGAATAACAACACTAGTCATAGGGCTTGAGAAGGTCGCATATGAGCAATGACCACCTCAAACCCTAAAAAAAAACATTTTTTCTTTTAATTTAGCTTTTAATTATTTTTTTAAAAATTATTCACTAACCTAATATTGAGATCCATGCAAAAAGTTGATATCCTACCTAGATATCATTTATGTGATATTTGGATTGAACTCTAAATATTGCATGGCTAGACCTCAAAGTTGTGAAATCCAACAATCATAATATTAAAAGTGATATCCAATGTGATATCACCCTCTTCACCTCCCCTCAATATCCACCCAACATTAGAATAAACCTCTTTGATGATGTTGGAAAGGTTTCATTTTTCAAGTGGGAAGCTTTTGTGAAAACTTGTGAATTGTGACCTTAAGTTGTGTAGTCATTACAAGCATTTGATGAGCTACCTTTGGGTGTAACACACATGAAAATTCACATTAGATATGTTAATGATCTTATCACCAAAAACATGAAAGTCCATGTTGTGTGTACTTTGTATATGTGAATACCTCAATTTGACACCTAAATTAACCTTTGTATTTAAAAGGACCTAAAACCATGTTAAAACAACTTAAAAGACTTGAATTTGGGGAGGACCTAGGGGCAAGGCCTTCCCAAGACCCTTGTACTAGCCCCATAATAAGAGGTGATCACTAAATTAATTGGTCACCAAAATATCATGTGGATACTTGGTGTCAAACCTTCAAGGGCAATGGAAAAAACACATCACCTCCCCTCCCCCACCCCACCCCCGGCTATATGATGAGTCTCAATTAGGCATCCTAAAAGTCATATAAGGGAAAAAGTCCTTTTAGTCACACTTAATCATTTTGTTTTGGAATTTCTTTTCCATTTTGGGAAAAAATTCTTAAAAAAGCTCGGTAAAAATATGTTTTTTCAGCAATAATTTACCACTTTTGCAAGATCCAAAATTCTTTAAAAAAAAGTATTGGTCAAAATTAGATTGGAGAAGTCAAGTTTCTTTTTAAAAATTTACATATCTTCCTTTTGAATGCCATTTTTAATTATCTTATTTTTCATTGAATCATAAATAAGAATTTTCCATTTTCAAATGCCATGCAATGCAACTAGAACATGCTTACCACTATCTTGTCTTGGTGTCATATTAACTTTTTACATCTAGATATGATCAATTTTAATGAAACATGTGATTACGTTCAAATTGTAAATGGCATTGTTTAGGCATATTGAAATATGAAAAACTTTGCAATGACTTTAGTTCATATAAGCCATTGGCAAAATCCACTCCCTAATTTTTTGGCTATGTCCCATTTTGATTTTTTCTCTCAAAAATGCCATATAATCAACTCATATGAATGTGTCCTCTTCATCATTTTTCTTCATGTTCAAAAACTTTCTACATTCATGAGAACTTATATACATATCTCCCTCAAATGGACATCCAAAAGATTCTCCAAGAAAAGTCCTCCTCTCTAGGTTGTGTTCAAAGACAATGGGTTTACAAGTAGTTGACCCAATTTTTGAGCAAAAATTGATCAATTTGGTATCTATATTTCTTTTGGGTTTGGTTTAAATTTAAACACAATGGGGATTACAAGTCTTTGACCCAATTTTGAATAAGGGAATTTGTTTTGTTTGGTGTCCATCTTTAGTTTGGGCTTAGTTCCAAGACAATGGGTTTATAAGTTTTTGAATTAAATTTTGAGCAAATGGAATCATTCAATTTGGTTTCTATCTCTACTTTTCTTTTGAGTTTGGTTAAAAAAAAATGGGTTTATCCACCACATCAACCTATATACATTATTAGAAATGTTGGGTTAAGATGAGGCAAAGATAGTTAAGATTATATGTTTCAACATCCAAGAATTTAGGGAACCGGAAGAGGGAGGGGGAAATGTTTTTTTGTTTCATTGTTTTTGGTTTGATCTCTATTTGGGAAAGTGTACACCTAGTGCTACATTGTCTCTTGAATCTCAAACAAATCTTCTTCACAACCATATTCCTATAATCAAACCCAAAATCTTTCATTAATTAATACGAACAAAGTGCACAGGCAATGTGTTATAACCTTATCTATAAAAAACAATTACACATGAATTGTTATTTCACTCAAAATAACTAAGAAAAAAAAGACTAATAATGTAAAACGCCTTTATGGATGAAAATTGAAATGAAATTATTTTTTTATAAAAAATACATAAAACTCATAGCCCAAATGGAAAGGCATCTATTCTCCACTTTAAAAAGCCAATACATTCAAATACCTATTTTGATTCATTACACGAAGATAAAAAATGACATGGATTAATCTGATGCATTGGTAGCAGGGCATTACATCTAAATGCAATGCCCTACTACAAAGGTAAATCACCTTACACATATTAAAAGGCACAAGTTGAACATAAAGCACAAGCAAACATTTTTATGAACCAAAACATATGTGTAAATCACAAGGTGTATTAAAGGAAGGTATTAAAAGCCAATTTCAAGTCCGGTTTTGAAGCTAGTTTCGATGTTGGTTCTTTAACAAAAATTTAAAATTTTGAACTAGTGGTCTAGCTGCTTAAAATTTGAAACCAACGTGGGAGGAAATGGAGTTGAATGACGTTTTCTTGATATGGAAACTTAATGGATGAAAAGAGAACATGGAAGCCAAAAGGAGAAAGTGACAAGAGAGTGGGTAGTTGATGCACGTAACTCTAATGCTTATGTGAGTTATGTTAAGGCGGAAAACAAGTAAGGTTCTTGTTTAAAAACTCTTGATGATCTTTGGTGATGGTGGGTTCAATGGGGTGTCCTAGTGGGAAATTTTGAAAAATGAGTGAATAATGTGTAAAATAAAAGATAAACTAAAGCAATGTTAAACAGTTAAACATTTTTTTTAGAGTTATAACTATTGTATGTTGATATAGAAGATATGGGAGGCTCTTGGTGACGAATTTGTGAGTAGGTTGCATTTGTGACTATCTGGGAAGAATACCCATAGTGGGTGTTTTTAGATTGAGAATTTCCAACTTCCATTCTTTTTCATTGTGTATTAAAGTTTAGAGATTATTTAGGTCTATTGTAAGAACATGACTAAAATAGCAAATATGGTGGAGATGAAGAACTTCAATAGGGGACTAATGATCTTGTCTGAGTAAACATCAATCCTTCAAAGTGTGGTATTTTGGGAATCTAAGGAGGAAATCTAGGAAATGTGCACATGGGAGGTGAAACCCACAAGTTGGGAACTCTAGGAAAGGTTTTGCTTCACCTATTTTGTGGCTAGGGGAAAAGGGAGATCTTGTAGTGGTTATGATGATTAAATATTTTTTGTCCAAATTTCTTAAGGCTATCTATTGGACCAATATGGTTGCAAAAGAAAATGTTATCAAACTAATGCTAAGTAAAACAAAAATAGATCCTTGAGAAGCAATTTGAAAGGATCTTATCCACCTAAATCTATAACATTACCATGTTTCCTTGCTAATTTAAATTATTCTTTTAATTAGACAATAGCATTTTTTGTGGCATTTTTGTTGAGGAACAAAGGTGTATTAAACAATAATTTGTGTTGTGATATTGTTATGAAAGTAAAAAAGTGTGTAGGAGTTTTCTATTAATAAAATGTTGGTGTTTTGTGAATGAGATTCAAGATTAGAAAAAAAATTTGAGCTTTACCCATCCTTTTCATTTTTTGCTACACCAAGACCACTAGTTATCACACACCCAAGTATAAAACTAGATAATATTTTTCTTCCATTAACTCCTTAAAAGTGGGATAAATCTTACAACCCTCCAAATACACTAGGAAAATTTTTAGTACTTGATGTATGCATCAATGCCCAAAGTTTGAGTGTGTTCAAAGTAAAGGCCCACACAAAACAAAGCCAAAGGATGACCCAATCCATCTCATGAACACCACCCAAGGGTGTTTTTATTGTTATTAGGCCTTTTTTTCCATGTTCAATACATGATGTATCCACCAATATTGGGTATGTATCATTTTTAAAAAATACAAGCTAGTTTTAAATGTCACAAAGGATCCAAAAAAAAATTTGGTTCTTCAAGGTTTTTTTCTTTTTAGGTGGGTGCTAGGTAGTGCATCCAAAAAACAATTCTAGCAAGATAGTTTTTTCAAATCCAATCCTCATAGATTTGAGAATAGTTGGGTATCCCCAACTAGTTATGGCAAACAATTGATACCAAAAAAATCCAATTTTCATTTTTTAAAATTAAAAAATGTGCACTAAAATAAAAATAATTTTTTTGCTCAATTAAAATAACCATATTGAAATCAGAATTGAATCTTTTCAATTAGAAAAACCAAAAGAAAATTCTCAATTAAAAAAATTAGAATTAAAATCAAAATGATTTTTCCTCTAATTAAAAAATCATTTTCATGGTTCAACAACTTCATCTTTCTAGAAAACAAACCTTTCAAATTCCTCAAACTCCTCTTCTTGATTTCCATATGTTTTAATGAATTTTACTAAGCAAGATGGAGATTTACAACGTACATCCTTAGGATCACCAAGCCAAATCTATTAACAAATATCAGCTTTTTTAAATTATTAATTTGAAAGCAACATTTCTATAAATTGGTAAGTATTCCAACCAAGAAAAATCCTTTCTATTTTTAATTGCGATTCAACAATACCTAAAATTTGTTGGGCAAGGAAACCAACCATAGGAAAATCGTTTCATGTTTCTCCAACCAAAAAAGTGACATTTCATCTTTTTCAATTCCACTTGGTATCATAAAAATACCAATAGCTCCTTCTAGACAAGTTCTTTAATAGGCTCACTTAGATTTGTAGTTTGTTCAAAGATATCCAAACTACAATCTTGATCAAAACTATTTTGGTCAACAACATTCCTTTGAGAGTCAATAATAGGATGCAAATGTTCATGACATTTCACTAGCATATGGTACAAAAACCATATATCATATTCTTGAACAAGTGCAACACCTTGTTCTCTTCCAACAAATGATGATACTACCATAGGCTCTGGAACTTAGAATTTAACATGAAGGAAAACATGTTGTAGGTTTTTTTCTCTTCACATTTCTTTAAGAATGAAAGGAAAGAATCCAATACTCCACAAATTTTAGTTTTGATGTTAGATGTAAACACAACCAACTCATTAGTGAAATTGGATCATCTTTTATTAAATTATCAAAAGAGGGCACAATTTCATTATCTTCCTTAAGTTTCAACTCAAAGAAATTGCAAAATGGAATGCGTAAATGACTAGCTAATAACCATGAAATAATTTAGAACACAAGCAATGACAATAGAAGAAAAACAATCCACAACAATTTGTGATATTTGGCAAGTTAGAGGAGGTGGCATTTTACTAATAACCCTAACAATAGTTTGTCTCTTGTAACATAACACAATATTTGGCCAAATTTGTAATGTTTCTTGGAACATGATAACTTTGCTAGCAAACATGCAAAACATAACAACTAAAGTTAATAAAATCTTTTCATCCTACATGAACAAAAATGAAGGTTTTGCAATTTAAAAACTACATAAGACAAGAAAAAAATTACCTTGCTTTGACAAGGTTATTCAACTTTCTTAATCTAATTCTTGCTTCCACACAAGCTTTAGTCCACTTTTGCCTTCCCTTCCCAAACTTCTTGGGCTATGTAATACACTTTTGCAAATATGCTTGTGTAAATTTCATGGAAACATATTCTAAATTTTAGCACATTTTTTCATTTAATGTGCAATATTAACATGCTTTTGAAAAAGTATGACCAAAGCAAGTTCCTTGCAAACTTTCTTGCGAAGCAAAAATTTCACAATTAATAACAAATTTCAATGCACTTGACATTACATTGAAGTTGGACCCCTCATCTTTCACAAAAACAACATTTTTTTCCTTCAATCATATTTATCCATCAAATCAATTAAACTACAAGCTAAAGCATGTCTTATAGTTTCTAAGGCTTTGAACAATTTAACAATGACACATTTTAGTTGCCAATCATTTCCCAACAAATTTAAGAACCTAGGCAAATATATCATATGCCCCTTTTGACATCCATAGATCAAAACTAACATTGACAAGGTGACAATTTGCTAATGCTAGAAAAACATATAATTCCTTAGTTTTTTCCAACCCTAGTAATATTTCCTATGAAAATTATCGTTTGGAAGGGAAATCAACCTTTGGACATAAATGCACAACAAGACATTTTAGCCATATATTCTTTACAAATTGTATAGGCATATTATATTTCACAATCAATAGACCAAATCTTCAAGGAACTATTTCTATTACACATTATTTTTTTGAATGAATCTTTCAAAACAAATTTTTTAAAGATAAATCCTCTAGAGATATTTGGCCTTTTTTTTGCTAGCTGCCTATCCTCTTTTTCATTCATTAAACTATTAACTTCATCCTCAAATCTTTTAACAACAATGGCATGATCTACATTATTATGTTTCCTTGGAGATGTAATTCCATTCGTTTTCAAAATATGAAGTTAATCTTTTTCTTTCCTTTGTTCTAGAATGCAATGATTTGAAAAGACCATTGTAGCATAAGGTGCAACTCATGATTTGTGCATGTTCAACATTTACACAATGATTATCATTCACACAAAAATGAAACTAACATAAAGCTAGTCTATTATGAGGTTTCCAAAACTTTCTTTGAACATGCAATTTTTTTAGAACTTTTTTCATAATTTCATATTTCAGCTTGTTGTAATTTGCACATTGGGAGTATCTTTAAATTCTACCATCTCATTCATAACAACATCATTCATGAAAACTTCACAATCCTCACTTCCACTAACTTTATTTGCATTTTCAAAAGATAAATCCATGATTGTTTCATAGGATATTACTAGGAGGAAATCCTTTATACCAACAATTATAGACTATCCACAAAAATTATTACAAACAATTACCAAAGAATAATTACTAATTCCAAACATTGAAATTTAAGGTTTAGAAATAAATTAAAATGAAATCCCCTTTTTCAAGTTGATGCAAGAAATAAAATGGATATATTTTAAAATTTTATTATATTGAATCTTGATTTAAAAAAATTCTAGAATCCCACACACATAGCAAACATAAGTGTTACCAAAAAAGAAAACCAAGTTAATGATAGAAAAATACTACTAAACTAATGAAACCAAAACTACAATGATTATTATCAAACACATGTTTATCACCAAACACTTTTTTAACTTTTCTTCATTTCTTCACCAAATTGAACAATTTTTGTGTCATTGGATGCATAATATGGAGGGCTATAAATGTTCCTTGACTGTTAAAATAAAGGAGCAATATAGAAAACATAGGGAGAGGATAAGTGATAGTTTGCTTCAATTTTTTTGAAAAATAACTCTAGACCCCTCTCTAGATTCAACAACATATCTTCGTCACTTTTAGTTTGTTTTGAGTGATTTAAAACCTAATGGGTCCACCAACTAAAGCTTTGCAAAACTTCTTTGTATTTTAAAGGCAAAGATATAACAATCAAAAATTTTAAACTTGAAATCTTAATCTATTAAATTCATCTATCATCGAACATTGAACCCCCTTACACCAAATACACCATATCTTCTTCATTCCTTGACCAAATTGAACAAGTTTTTGTGGTGTTGGAAGCACCAAGTGGAAGGCTACAAATACTTTTTGAACATCACAAGCAGAGGAGCAAGGTGTGAAGATTTGACCTCCTTTGACTTCTTAAACATTTAAACACCCACTTGCTCACCTTAATCAAAGTAATGAAAAAAATGAAAACTTATCGCAATAGCTCACAATAGCTCCACATGCATAGCAACTCCACATTCCTTCACAAATAGTAAAATGCAAGGGGACAATATCAAGCAAACACAAAACACAAAGCCAAGAACATGGAGAACAACCAGAGCAATGCAAAGCACAAGAGCAACAAAGAGGATGAATGTAAAGTACCGAAATGAAGGAGTGTAATGCACAAGTGAATGTAAGGTACTTAAATGAAGTAGTGTAATGCACCAAATTAGCAACGTGACAAGTGAAAGTAGGTGAGCATTATAAGCACAAGAGTAGGACAAAGTACTTGAGCAATGCAACACAAAAGAGTAGGAAAAAACAACTGAGTAGCACAAACACAACAATAGGAGAAGAGGGAAAAGTAGGAAAGAAGAGCACAAGCATGAAACCTTCTTCCACGACGTGAGAGGCCTTCTCTCTCTAGGGGCTTTCTATCCGTCCTAGAAGAAGGCTTGCAAAACCTAAATGTGCAACAGCTAGGAATAGCACCACAAGGAGACCCCTGGCTAGAAAATTTTCACCCTAAATCCAAGGGTCCAGATTTTAGATTAGTTTAATCATGGTACCCTTACCCAAGAAATTTTTTAACCCTAGTTGATTTTCAGTGGATATAAATCTCATTCGGGTTCTCAGTTGCCGATTCTCACAAAAAGAATAACCGGCATTTTGGGTATCTATATCAGGATATCACAAAACGTGATAACAATCAGTGTTCACACTGTGATACCCAGTGCAGTCTGAGATACTCGGCCAACACTGGTATCCACCGGGTAGGAATATTTTTTAAAAAACAAAAGAATTCCTCCACAAAGTGAAATCAAAGTTTCATGCAGCCAATGAGAAGCCTCAGCATGCACTCATGAGGGGTGCAAGTTTTTATTTTTTTTGGAGAGGCAGGTCAGGGATTTTTTTTGTTTTTTTCCCTTGTTCCCAATGTGTTCCCATTGTGCTCCCATGAGTTCCTATCAGCTTACCAAATGATTACTCAAGTTCCCAAGTTGTTGCCCAAGACGTTCCCAATAGCACCTCAGATGTGTTGGATTTTTCACCTTTTTTGTGTTCCCAATGTGTTCTCATTATGTTCTTGTCTTTTATCAATGAGTTCTCAACATGTTCCCCAAGTTCCCAATGTGTTCCCCAACATGGTCCCAATAACACCTGACGTTATCCCATATCCTTTGCTCTAAGTTCTTCTCGTTCTGACTTATATTACCGGCCCAAAAGGAGGAGACTACAATAAACCAATTTATTTTGGGACTGTCCAAAGCTTGATTAAGTTTTAGTTGCGATGGACCAATCAATGGTGCCCATCACGAACTGGGTAATTAACAAGTTGGACAGGAAAGAAATTTGTTTTTCCAGTTCATGACAGAGTCCAGGGGTGGGGCGGGGGGTACTGGAATCTGCTATAGATACCCTCCGGGTATAAAACAGGGTATGTCATATACTCACTTATCTGACGAGGTAGACAAAAATTCTTAAAAACTAGTATTGGTATAGAACCTCGGTTCTCAAGTGTTTTGAATTTTTAGATGACCTTTCTAACCGCCGGTTCTTTCATGAAAACTGTCGATTGTCAGCCAATCCTTTTGCGAAAACTGTCGGCTCTTTGACGTTTCTGAAATAACCGGAACCAGCGATTCTCCCTGATTTTGAGAATTCTAAAAGAACCGGAACCGCCGGTTTTCAAATTAATTCAGATAACCGCACAACGCGGACACTGACATCGACACTACACCCAGAGACGTGTATGATTTTTTTGAAAGCAAGAATTTGAAGAAAGAATTCTGCAAACGAGATGATGATGGTGATCCTCCCCTGCATGCGTTGGAAAACAGACAACACAAAATTCATGAGATCTGCATTACACTTGACAAACAAATTGCAGAAGAAGATTTTTGAGCTGAAGCGTTCAATGAGTCGTTTCTAGACGGAGCATGTTGCAAGCAAGCTTGACGTTGAACAGAAGGCCATGATTTGAGGTTTTGGAGAGAATTCAATTTGTGCACCAAAAATGTGTTCATGAAACTCTCTCTAGATTTGTCTGTTTTTTGTTTTTTTTGTTTTCGGCTGTAAATTTGTGTATTATGTCTACTACTTGTGTTTCAAACACGAAAGATTTGTTTCAGAGCGTGATCGACATTCTAACAGCGAGTCTATACACATGATTGCGGAAGAGGAAGTTGAATTTGTATGATCTTGTGTTGAATACAGATTCTATTTCGATCGTGATCGGCATTATTTGAGCGAGAGAAATGATTCACAGAGAAGATGGATCCAAGTGTATCTTATGTTGAATACAGATTTGGTTGCGAGTGTCATCGACATGACTAAGAGCGACAGAAATGGCACAAGAGGAAGTTCAATTTGTATCTTGTGGTGTTGCACGTATATTTGGTTGCGAGCGTGATCGCCATTAGAGCAAGAGAAATTGCGCAACAGGAAGTTGAATTTGTATCTTGTGTTAAACACAGATTACTCTACTGCGATCGTGATCGACATTAGATCGAGAGACCTTGCGCAAGAGGAAGTTGAGTTGTAGATTCTTGTGTCGAACACAGATTTTGATTCATAATCGCCATAAGAGCGAGTCTAGACATTGAGAGGAAGAAGTTGGATCGTATCTTGTGTTGGACACAGATTTGATTGCGATCGCACTGATCAACAATAGAGCGCGCGAGAGACACTGCGGACTTTGGAGGAAGTTGAATTTTATCTTGCGTTGTACGCAGATTTGATTTGCGAACGCACTGATCGACATTAGAAGAAGAGACATTGCGGAAGAAGGAAGTTGAAGTGTATGTTGTAGTAGCTCCACTGGAATTCGACATTGTCCTGTTTCTTTGTCTGGAAGTGTTCTTCACAGGGTTCTTCTGTGTGATATTGTTTTCTTGTTCAGCACGTAGTGCAGTGTTGTTGCAAAATTGTGAACAGTAAGTCTTGCCAGTGGTCTGGAGTATATGAAGATCGCCGACGGTGTAGGAGGGATCATGAAGGCGGGAAGGTGTGAGAATTGTCGTAATCGGGCACGGGGATCTGCCTTGGTTCTAGGAGTGGTTGTGCAGTTGATGGTGCAAAGCCTAGTCGCGTACACGAGCCTTGCGGCGACGCCACCCGTTTGCAGTTACCAGGGCGTTTATGCATTCGGTGACTCGCTCACGGACGTTGGAAACGGAATCGCAAGCTTTCCAAATCAGTTCATCAGATCGGAAAGTGTTCCTTACGGTCTCGTGTTTCCTCACCACGCTGCTGATCGCTTCTGCGACGGCCGACTACTTGTTGACTTTCTTGGTAAGCGCAATGGTGTCGACCTCTCATTTCCTTTCCAATCCGGCTGCCCGCTTCTTTATGCGCCACCTGCAAGCATACTGATCCTTCTGCTACCTACCATCTGATCTTTACCTTTGGCTGCTGATTCTTGGCAGCCTTCGGGGTGGGGTTGAGCCCGATCTACGCCTACCTCAGAGGATTTGCAGCAGATTTCTCAAACGGAGTCAATTTCGCAGCCTCTGGGGCCACAGCACGCAACATCAGCACATGGGATGCCACAGCCAAGTTCAACAGCCCTTTCACCCTCAGCACGCAGCTCCAGTGGCTGCAACGCTACAGAGTTCGTCTGGAATTTTACTACACTCAAACACGTAAGTACTGCAAATTCCTAAGCCCTGAAACTTCTTGTCCTCGACCCTAGTCTCTTCCCAAGAACATTGGTTCTATCATATGGGCCCACTAGATTTACCCTAGATTGTTCCTTCTAGGTGAAACTCCTTGAAGCTTTCACACTGTGGAATAGGATACTCCACTAAGCTAAAATGCATTATGCACATTTGCACATAGTACATTTGGCTGAATCAAAATGCACTACTAGACTATAAGCTTGGTGCTCAAGAGCCACAGAATCTCTGTTCAATGCTCCAGGGGTGACCCAGGTTTTGCCAACAGTTGCATCGCTGAATTCATCACTCTACCTGGTACATGCCGGATTCCACGACTACATGTCAGGGTTTTATGACAACACTCTCACTCCTGCAGAAGCTCAAGCCATTGTCCCTTCTGTTGTCGCATCAATTATATCTGCAGTCCAGGTAACAGCTCTGGCAGCCCTGAGTTGATTCTTTGCTATACTTGCAAAGAGCATGTACGTAAGCATCAACTCTATCCATAATTAAACTGCAGTGTGCTCTATGCATCCTGGGTCTTGTTTAGTAGATTTTGATCCATCATGTACAGCCTTGGAAGCATCCTGTTGGCATGTGAACTTAAACTTGAGAAAACTTTGCATTACTAGTTTTTCTAATCATGCTTTTGTGTGCAATAAACCCCACTGTCATTTCTATGACTGTGCCTGGGCAATATGTAGAAGTTTCAAATTCCCAGTGGCATTTTGCATTCACAGGCTATTTATGAGTTTGGAGGTAGAGACATTTTGGTGGTGAATCTTCCACCTCTTGGGTGCATACCTGCCTTACTCACCCTGCACCCAGCTGATCCATCATTGGCTAACAGTTATGACGATTATGGCTGCCTGAAACGCTTCAACAAGCCCATTAAGGCACATAACTCATTGCTTAGGTCTGGCCTCAACACTTTACGGACAACTTACCCTGATGCAAATCTCTATTATGGTGACCTCCATGGTGTCTTCATAAATATTCTGAAGAACAGCAGTGATCATGGTAAAGTACTTTCCATTCTTGGAGAAATGCTCACCCTTTATCCTGATCACATACAAATGGACTTGACTTTGGATTACTGTTATACTAAAAATGCAGGGATATTTACTGATGTGTTGTCTCATGGGATATTCTGTGTCAGGCATATCAAACCCCTTGCAAGCATGTTGTGGATTCGGTGGTTCATACAATTTCAACACAGATGTAACATGTGGGAGCACAGGGAGTGTTGATGGAGTTGAAGTGGACCTGACTGTCTCTTGCTTCAATCCTGAAAGCTATGGCAGCTGGGATGGCATCCACCTATCTCAAATCATCAACCGTGCTGCCGCCACTGCTTTTCTGTCTGGGAAGTATATTGAGCCAAATGGTGGCATGCACTGCACCCCTGACACAAGCAACTGGTACACACACAACCTCTCTATGTTGGTACCAACTTTGTCAGGATGTCAAGAGGATTCTTCAAAGGTTCAGAGGGTCCAATCTTTAAATCATTTTCCTCCATGGCAGCTGGTTCCTATAACTCATCTATTTTCCATCATATCCAAGTTCCTTGCCATATTGGACAGCATTCTGGCTCTGAGTTTTCACTTACATGACCAGAACTTGTTTGTTACTCCAGGGATAACTGATACATTCTCACAAGCAGCACTTCAGTTTCTACTTCAACTACAGAATAGCATCTGATGCCCAGTTTCTGGCTCAATATCTCCAGTTCACAGGGTGCTGCCTCTTTATGCTTTTGATCCAGTTAGTTGCCTACCAAGGGCACCGTTTCTGCAAAACTGGCAGGTACAAGAATCACGTACATGGCTACAACATGGCTGTAAAATGAAAGTTTTGGTCCTTGTATTGGAGGCATTTATGCTATGAGTTCTGCCTCTGTCCTCTATGTCAGTGGTCCAGCTATCTAGACAATGGCAATCTTTAACTGTTTATTCAACTTAACAAACAGAAGTGCAGATAGTCCCAAAGGGCCTAGTATTGTAGAGTTTGTCAACAGGAGCGTTTTGATATGTTTGGAAATTCATGCAACACTATTAGTAATTTCTTCGGACGACAGGAGTACTTTAATATGTCAGGAAAGTTAGAGCCTCTCATGAGTTGCTATGCATTCAGGGTGTCTACTGTGAAGAAAACTGGTATCCATACAACAACCAGCTATGTTCTAACTTCTGACAACACGAATAGGCTTTTTGTACTGGCAACTGGTGAGACATGTGCAGTCTTGTTGGACCTGTGGTTTTGCTGAAACTCCTTGTCAGACTCTTGCAAATGTTTGGTGCCATCTACAGATCTCCACACCGCTGTAACTTGTGAAATCTGCTCCATCCAAAACCAAAATAAACTTTGCAAATTGCATCTTTGTATATGAAATCACCTCCCCTCACAGAATTTCCCATCTGCAATTACACAGATCTTACAAAAATGTAAGGTACCCTTTTTGTAAGATCCCTAAATTTGAAATGTTCATTACATTGGGGCAGAAACCCCATTAAGGGTCTTCCCGGATTCTCAGGCCCAGTCTTGTTGGGCTATGGCCTAGGTACCTTACACTTTTGAAAGATCCCTAAATTTGAAAATGTTCGTTACATTGGGGAAGGAACCCTATTAAGGGTCTTCCTAGATTCTCAAGTAACTTCTCCAATGTATTTATGGTATGAGTATCATCTTGTTGCAAAAGAGTGGCAAATGTAGGAGCGATCAATGCCCAACACCTCAAGAATGTGGGGGCAACAATTCAAACCATAGAAGAGATGGCAAGCCCGTTCGAAGAAACACGAAGAGTGACCTAAGAACAAACTAAATGACCAATAGAACCACCAAAAGTTCCCACACCAACTTTTTCAACATAGCTATGGTACAAGTATCAAACTCAATGTAATGTTATAATATTTGGAGATGAAAATATTGTACAAAGCAAGTAGCTTGGGTGCTGGGCATAACACGATGAGAGCATTGCAAAAGTCACATGAGGATCTACAAACATAGGGTGATTAGATATCGTCGCAAGATCCTTATGAAGAGCCTTAACCATAAACAACTCAACAAATGATGTGGATCCCATTAGTGTGCCCAAAATATGAAAACTTGAATTGAAAGTAAAAAAGTCAAGAGGAAGTGATACATAGTGGTCCAACCCTTAGAAACCAAGCTACATTTAAAACGCTAATGTTGATAACTCTTGCAATTGTAAAAACATAAGAATCACATCTAATGTGAGACTTACTATATGTGTATCATTTGCTAAGGAAAGGAAAACACAAGTATGGTGGGCTACTACTATAAAGCGAAAAACACAAAAATGAGCCAGAACAAACAACGCTCCTCCCAATGGGTCCCCTTGTCGTGTACCTAATTTTGACAAAATGACTATGAGATCCCTGTGTTGAGAATCTTGAAAAAAATACAATGGGGATAGACATGTGTAAAATCGTCAAACAAATGGGAAAAATTAATCCAAAGAACCGGGCAAAAACCATAATTCTTGAAAAATGGTTAATCATGATGTTAAATTGAAGGCATTATGAACATTCACCTATAGCACGACTTAATTTAGACGCAAATTTAACATCGTTTGAACACCATGAACCATTGTCTCACACCCGCCATTAAGAGTAAGGCTATATTTCAAGTTTCAAAACATGTTATCCATAATGGAAAACATGGCATGTTCTCGAATTGGACAATTATGTTTCTGCAACAATATATTAAGACAATAAAAGTACATTAATCAAGGTTCAACAATTCATTATTGTTTAAAAATTTACAACAAGTTATATGTCATTCATATAAATAGCTTGGGTGTTCGTCCAACGTATATTAATTGGAATCTACATTTGATTTGGGAATATGATTATTATATGGACTCCTTTTCGTTGCTTGAGAAATGGTGTTGAGATGATTACCAACCACAAGCTTCTTCAACATGTGGTGATCATCACCATAGTCTGACATTACCACCAATTTTTTGTTGCTAGTTATAATTTTCAAGGCCTATGACAATGATTTCGTTAAAATTCCATCAAAATTTGTAATCATCACCAACACAATATCGATAGATCAACAATCTAAATATACATAATTCCTTTCTCAAAGTTTCTACCTAAAATTTTAAGGAAGTTTTTGAGGAGCTTCATGAACAATTTGAATTTCAAAATCCTAACAAAAAGAATCTAGTTATGACTAATGACCAACCATTTAGGGAGATTGAAAGTTCTTCTAGATCATGTCAAGTTTTTGAAGTATTGGACAACACCTCCTTTGCAATTTCTTGGAAATTGATTACAGCTTGTTTGATAAAGCCAAATTTGATGGAAAAGATGGGTCCATATTTTTCAGCCCAAGATGTGAAAGTGTGGTGTGGTTTTTTTTTTGTCAATTGCAATAGATTGCCCAACATCGAAAGCCCTAGGCTTGCTACACACAAAAGTTCAAAGCCCAAACATTGCAATTCATATTACATAGAGGACATGTGTGATACAAGATTTGTTGACCAAGTGTTTGTGTACATACATTATATGTATTTCTCCCGCACATATTACTATTGCCTCTATATTACTATTTCCTTTCTCAAAGTTTCCATTTCAAATTTTGTAATTGAAATGTTATGTTTGAAATTATTTGCAAATGACAACTTTCAAAATCATCTTCGAAAATGTTAGAAGACCAAACAATTGATGCTCACATAGAGGAACGTTTTTCTTCTTGAAAAGTTGAGGAGAGGAGGAGATGAAATAGACAAAGAGGATCCAAACCATAGTTAGCATGATTAGCAATGAAGCAATGGTGATCTTCCCCAAAACAAGTTGCACCACATTTCATGCAACTTGCAATGCCACTATAGATATAGTTTCTAAAGCCATCTCCTTACACCATTCCAACTTGGTTGATATAATTTTCCCAACTTTAGGTTGAAGTTCACAACTTTAAGTTGCACCAAAATTGGCACAAAGAAATCTTGAAATTTGTTATTAAATCAAATTCTAAACCATCTAATTTGTGTATGATCTCAATTTGGCAAAAAAAAGACCTATAAAATGTTGCACGAAGGTGTTGATAATTTCAACTTCCCATAAGGGACAATTGACGAAAATGGTGGTGATGACCACGATTAGATAAAGCCTCATTGCCACACGTTCCACAAGAGCACACATACATGATATCATTTGTAGAATCATCCACATAATTTAAAACCATTTTTTCAAAGAAATTAAGACTTATTTACAATATCCCAAAAACCATTTTTGACATACCAGGCATTTAGGGCAGTGATGTTTTTGCCGTGGCCACCATTTTGGGAAATTTTTTAGGGCCTAGCAACACGGTCCAAAGGACTTTTGGAAAAAATTCCACAAAATTTGTCACATTCTTAATTAATTGCAGACATATGATATTGTCACTTTGGGGGGGGGGGGGAGGTTTTGGGCTGTTTTTTTTTTTTTTTTTTTAAAAAAAAACAAAGCCACTTTTTGTTTTTTTTTTTTAAAAGGCACA
>Ga0116227_10003749_pt1 | contig 33548 bp, 27 predicted proteins | sample S1TSphgellanicum_FD_89693 | JGI IMG/M metagenome (GOLD analysis project Ga0116227, IMG submission 89693) | Host-associated microbial communities from peat moss isolated from Minnesota, USA - S1T2_Fb - Sphagnum magellanicum MG | ecosystem: Host-associated > Plants > Peat moss > Unclassified... | reverse complement strand
CGCCGCGGAATGCGTGCAGCCGGCGGAATTCCTGTTCTAATTGTTCGTACGGTGAGGCTGCCATGGGACCCTTCGGTGCCGCGCAAGTCTAGCAGAGCGCGAGCCTGCCAGGCTTACCATAAGGCGGAAAATTCTTTTTATTCAATTAGTTGGAGAAATCGCCCAGCGGCAGAATACCGCTTTGATGGAACGGAATGTTGCTCAGGAACGGCAGATCGACGCTGGCCGCGCCGTTCACGTCATAGGCGATCGAATTGGCATGGGACTGGCGTTTGCCGGCCAGCTTGAGGATCACCACCGCCAGATTGGCGCTGATGTTGACGTCAAAGTCCGATTCGCCGTGCGCCGGAACGACGAAGGCTCGATCGTTCAAGCCGTCTGCAACGGCGTCCCCCTCGACACTCAAGGTAAAGCGCAGGTTGCGCACCGGCAGCGCTTGGGAATTGGGGTTTTGCACGTGCAGCCTGACCTGAAAATTCTGCTGCAGCAGGTTGCCGCTGCGAAGTTCGATCCCCACCACGCTGACCGTCGGCTGTTCGAACTGCGGGCGCAGCAGCGAGCACGCCGACAATGCCAGCGCCAACAATCCAGCGATGAGCCGTGGCAACATGGCGGAATGATACCGAGATTCGCTGGGCGCCACCGCGCTGGGCGCCATCGCGCTGGGCGCCGCGTCGCCACGGCGTCCGCCGCGCTCTTGGCTGTCGGCTGGTGCGTTGCCTGCGGACACCCCGCCGCTCCACCGGGCGCCGGCCCGACGACTCCCGCGCCGTCAACAACGTCTGCGGCCGCCACTGCGACGGCGGCGGCGGGCTGTTTGACGTCGGGCGACGGCTACCTCCGTGCCAGTTTGGGCGGGGCCATCGAGACTCGCATCGACTGGCCGAACAGCGGCACGCGGTGCGAAGGGGAGTCGCGTGCCGCGCCGCCCGGCGTGCGCCTGAGTTTCAGGCGCGAGGCAGGCGCCAAGCCGGATCTGCTGCTGGTGTTCGGCTTGACCGGCGTTCAGGAAGGCGTTGCGGCTCACGAAGTCGCGGCGAACGTGACCGTCATCGTGCAAGGCACCAGCGGCATTTATGGCACGCAAGGCGATTCACGCTGCACGGTCGACAGCCTCGAGCAGCGGCCGCTCGCAACGGCCTCGACCTACCGGATCGAGGCACGCGGATTTTGCACGCAGCCGGCGCATGCCGTGCGCGGCGGCGGCGATGTGTTGGTCAGCACCTTCGAATTCGCGGGGCCCGTGACCTACATCCCCGATGGCGACAAGGACTGACGCGGAAGGTCGTGCGCACGCTGCTGAACTCGGGTGTGTTGATCGCCTTGATGCTGCTGGCCGGCGCGGCCGCGGCGCAGGCGCCTGCGGCTACGCCCCCCCAAGCGCCGTCACCCCCAGCCATACCGGTCTATAACGCCGAGGTCGTGCATACCTATCCTCACGACGTTACGGCGTTCACGGAGGGGCTGTTCTATCTGAACGGCTTTTTATACGAGAGCACCGGACTGGAACAGCACTCGAGCATCCGCAAGGTTCGCCTCGAAACCGGGGAGGTGCTGCAAAAGCGCGACATCTCGGCGGAATATTTCGGCGAGGGCATCGTCAATTGGAAGGGCCGCATCGTCAGCCTGACCTGGAGAACCCAGGTGGGATTCGTGTTTGACCTGGCCTCGTTCAAGTTGCAGCGCCAATTCAGCTACGTGGGCGAAGGTTGGGGGCTCACTCAAGACGGCAGGGAAATCATCATGAGCGACGGCACTTCGCAGCTGCGATTTCTCGATCCCGATACCTTGCAAGAGACGCACCGTATCGAGGTGACGCTGCGCGGCAAACCGTTGCCCAACGTCAACGAACTGGAATGGGTGAAGGGCGAGATCTACGCCAATGTCTGGCAGACTAACTGGATACTGCGCATCGATCCGTCCAATGGCCGCGTCATCGGTGTCATCGATTTGCGCGGAATTCTCCCGAAAGCCGACATCATTCCCGGACAAACCGACGTCTTGAACGGGATTGCCTACGACGCCAAGAACGACCGCCTGTTCGTCACCGGCAAAAATTGGCCAAAACTGTTCGAGATTCGCCTCAGGGCCAATTTGAACCAGTAATCCGTCCTACAAACTGTCGGGCTCAACACCGACAGACAATGCCAATCCATGTGGTACAAAAGCCACAAGAAATAGGCGTGCTGGGAAGATAGCTGCCCTTCCGCGCTGAAATTGGGGATTTGGTAGGATATTCGCCCGAGCAACACGACATTGTTCTGTTGCATTAATGCGAATGAGAAACGGAGACTTTGATGAAACGAGTGATTCTTGGTGGCTTGCTCTGCGCATCGTGCATGGCAGCCGGTACCGTCTTTGCCGATGGCTACGACGATACCGGGGCCTTTTACATCAGCGGCCTGGCGGATTGGACCTTTCTCGACAAGCGGCGCATTTCACGCGACGACATCGGTGAGCAGTTCGGTCTCGGCTACAACCTGCCGGCTAATCTTGCACTGGAGCTGAATTATCAACAGGGCAGCTTCGCGTACCGGGCGCTGGGCGAGCGGGAAAAGCTGAGCGCCGTAACCGGCGACGTCATCTATAAGTTCACCCCGCCGACCATGCTATTCCGGCCCTACGTCCTGCTGGGCGGCGGAGAGATCTCCGACAACATTGGCCGTCAAGAGCCCAACATTCAGGGCTGGGCCGCGGAAGGCGGCGTCGGCGCATTGCTTGGACTTGGCCCCCAAACAGGTTCGTTTCGCGTGCAGTTCCGAACCGAGGTCAAGTACCGGTACGAGTTACAGCAGGGCATTCCGTTGATCCCGCACAATCCGAGCGACATCATCGCGGGACTGGGCGTGCAGCTGAGCTTCGGCAATCCGACGCCGCCACCCCCGGTCGTATCGAAGGCAGTTTACGTGGAGCCGCCTCCCCCGCCGCCGCCGCCGCCACCGCCGCCGCCTCCTCCCGCCCCGCTCGACAGCGATGGCGATGGTGTTCCGGATTCCATCGATCGATGTCCGAATACGCCGCACGGCGACAAGGTCGATGCGTATGGCTGCACGATCAAATCGGAAATCCGTTTGCCCGGTGTCACGTTCGCATTTAACTCGTCGGAACTCACTCCGGAGTCCGATACCGTGCTGGGTTATGCAGTGGCAACTTTGAACAGCCATCCAGAGTTGGTCATCGAAGTCGACGGCCACACCGATAGCGTCGGCACCGACAAGTACAACATAGCCTTGTCACAGCGCCGCGCCGAGTCGGTGCTGCTGTACCTGAAGGGCCACGGTGTGACCAACACCTTGACGGCCAAGGGTTACGGCAAGGCCGATCCGATCGAAGACAACCGCACGGAGGAAGGACGGCTGGCGAATCGCCGCGTCGCGTTGAAGGTGCTGAGCGGCCTTTAATTCGGCGATGAGCTAGTGTAAGTTTGTTTTGAACTAGGACGCCCGGCCCCAAAAGCCGGGCGTTTTTTTATGGGCGAAATGTTGTTTCCTCGCAACAGGAGGAGGCGGCGCCTATCGGTCGAAGACCGAGGCGACTTGCGATCTGCCAGATGGCGACCGAAACCTCATAAGCGGGCGCCCTGCTCCACGTTTGGCCGGATCCATGCCGCGAAGAGTTTGCCCTCAACGTATTGGCAATATGCCAAACCCATGTTGTAATCGGATCACAACCTGGGATGGTTCTCGAGAGGTGATTCGTCGGCGCAGCTTCTTGCGCGCTTGAGCCATCCCATTTTTATTGGGATCGATTTATCTACGCTAGGGAGAAATACATGGGGAATAATCGCATTCTGCAATTTGCGGTGCGTGCTGCACTCGCGGCTGCAGCGGGATCGGCTCTCGCGCCGATCGCATACGCGCAGCCGCAATCCGCGGCGGCACCTGCCACCGATACGGCGTTGGAAGAGGTAGTGGTCACCGGATCACGCCTGCAACAATCACCGAACGAAGTTTCGATCAGCCCGATTACCAGCGTCTCGGAACTGGACATCGAGAAACAGGGTCTGGTTCGCGCCGAAGACGTATTGAACAACCTGCCGCAGGTGGTCGCCGAAAACAGCAGCGGCCAATCGATCAGCTCGAACGGCACCGCCACGGTCAGCTTGCGCGGGTTGGGATCCTATCGAACGTTGGTGTTGGTCAACGGCTTTCGTATGGCCCCCGGTGCGGGGTTGTCGACTGAAACCTCATCCGCCGACATCAACAATATTCCTGCAGATCTCATTACCCGCGTCGACGTGTTGACCGGCGGCGCTTCGTCGGTGTACGGCGCCGACGCCGTTGCGGGCGTCGTCAACTTCATCCTCGACACCCATTTTGAAGGTGTCAAGATCAGCTCGAACTACGGCTTTGGCCGGCACAGCAACAGCAACGGGACCTATCTCAACGATTTGGCGGCACAGGGAGATGCCCTGCCGGCGAGCACGGTTGACGCGGGCCAGACGAAGGACTTCACGGTCCTCATGGGTTCGAACTTTGCGGACGGCAAGGGTAACGCCACGGTCTATGCGACCTATTTGAATCAGGCGCCCGCAGTTGGTTATCAATATGACTACGCCGGTTGTACGTTAAACACCCCCGATGCACTGCCCGGCCCCGGCGCGCTCAAGTGCGGCGGCTCGAGCACGAGCGCCACGGGTCGTTTCCTGTACCTGGGCAACAACGGCACCAGCGCATATCACACCTTGGCCGACAAAACCGTGGGTCCCGGTGGCAGCTTCCCCGACTACAGCTCGAAGGACAGCTACAACTATGGCGCGCTGAGCTACCTGCAGCGTCAAGCGGAGCGCTGGGGCGCCGGCTCATTCCTGACCTACGATATCAACGACGACGTCAGCGCCTATTCGCAATTCATGTTCACGCGCAACGAGTCGCACGCCCAATACGGTCCGTCCGGTGCGTTTGCGTTCTTGAACGCCACGGTCAGCTGCACCGATCCGCAGCTCACCGCCGCCGAATCGGCCGTGCTGTGCAACCCGACGAACGTTGCGGAGAACCAGGCGACCTTCGGCGGCACGGGCAGCAACATCAACGTGTACCTCGCCCGCCGCAGCATCGAGTCCGGTCCTCGCACCGATACCTACACGGCCACCTCCTTCCAGGAAGTGCTGGGTGTCAAGGGCAAAGTCATCGATGGAATCACCTACAACGCCTACGCGCAGGTCGGCATCAATCAACAGGGCGACGTGCAAGGGGGATACCTCGGCAGTACGCAAGCCAAGAATGCGCTGGACGTCGTGGCTAATCCCGTCACCGGCGCCGCCGAGTGCGAATCGGTCCTGACCGGTACGGACACGAATTGCATCCCGTGGAACATCTGGAACCCGGGCGGCGTGACTGCGGCACAGCTGAAATACCTGACGGTGCCGATTTCCTATCAGGTCACGTCGACCGAATACCTCGCCGATGCCTCCGCCACCGTGGACCTCGGCAAGTTCGGTTTGAAGCTGCCGACCGCTTCCGAAGGTCCCAGCATCAACGTAGGCGCGGAATACCGCCAAGAGCGATACGTGTTCGTTCCGGACTACGAGTTCGAAACCGGCGGCGCTTCACTGACCGGCGGCGGCGGCCCGGAAAACCCGATCGACGGCGAATTCCATGTGTCCGAAGTCTTCACGGAAGGCCGCCTCCCGGTATTGAACGACCTGCCCGCAGCCTACAACTTGTCCTTCGATGCAGGCTATCGATATTCCGCGTATACCTCCGGCTACGATACCAACACCTACAAATTCGGCGTCGAATACGCGCCGATCAAGGACATCAAGCTGCGCGCCGGCTACAACCGCGCGGTACGAGCGCCCAGCGTCGGAGACTTGTTTGCACCGGCCGTGGTCGGTTCCGGTGGTGCGGCAGATCCGTGTTGGGGAGCCGCGGTCAATGGCCTGGTCAACGGCCACACCCTGGCATTCTGCGAGAACACAGGAGTGACGGCCACGGAATTCGGCCACATCCTGGCGAACCCGGCGGCCCAGATCAACACGTCTTCCGGCGGCAACTCCGGGTTGAAACCTGAAAAGGCCGATACGTTCACGTATGGGTTCGTGGTACAGCCGACCGCATTGCCCGGCTTCGTGGCGTCGGTCGACTACTACTACATCCGCATTCTGCAAACCATCGAGGAACTGCAATCCTCCACGATCATCAACGATTGCGGTCTCACCGGCACAGCTTCGTTGTGCTCGCTGATCCATCGCGGCGAGGGCACCGGCTCGTTGTGGTTCAACCTGAGCGATTATGTGAACGCGCAGGAAGTGAACATCGGTGCGATCAGCACCAAGGGTATCGATCTGGCGGCCGCTTACACGTTCGACGCGGGCCCATTCGGAAAGGTCAGCACCTCGTTGTCGGGCACGCGGGTGCTCAACTTCTACACCGAACCGGTCATCGGTTTAGGCTCTTACGATTGCGCCGGATACTTCGGTTCCACCTGCAACCAGCCCACGCCGCACTGGCGGCATGTGATGAACGCGGACTGGATGGCACCCTGGGGCGGGCTCGACTTCAACGTTCGCTGGCGCTACATCGGTCCGACCAATTCGGACCGGGTCAGCCAGGATCCGCAGCTGACGCAAACCTACTTCGAACCCACGTCGCACATTGGCGGCTACAGCTACATCGATTTGTCGCTGGCGGCTCCGATCGGCGATACGGGCATCGCGCTGCGGGTCGGCGTCAACAACATCGAAGACAAGCTGCCGCCGATCATCGCGAACGGCAACTACACCGATTGCCCGACGGCGGGTTGCAACGACAATACCTGGGTCGGCACCTACGACACCCTGGGACGGTACCTCTACGCCCACGTGAGCATGAAGTTCTGATAAAAAGCGATTTTGCACCTCAAAGGCGGGCTGCTCAGCCCGCCTTTTTTTTGGCCTCAACGTTCAGACGATTTGCTCGAGCCCCTCGCGGAACGGGCCCAACCATGCTTCGTAGTGACGCCACTGGTCCAAGCCTTCCTTGAAGATCGGGCGGCGCACCTGCTCCGAGCTCACGGTTTGCACGGTTCGGGGATTCTCATGGAACCTCAAGGTTTGAGAGTCGAACGGCAGCCGGCAATATTCCAACAGCCGCCTTACCTCGCCTTCTGGATCATTGACAAGCGTTTCGTATTGGATGCGGTGCACGCGGCCGGGGAGCGCCGTGTCAACCTGCTCCATATGCGCCAGGTAATCCCTGTAGAACAAGCCAAGTTCGCGTAAATCGTAGGAGTACCTCATACCCTGCGCGAACAACTGCTTGAAACAAGAAAATCCGCAACCGAAACTTGTGCGCCGGCTGTCGATGATCGCGGCGCGGGGAAACATCAGATGGATCAGTCCGACATGGCTGAAATTGCCCGGCATCTTGTCGACGAAACGCGGCTTGCCTTGTGAACGGTACGTTTGTGTCCGCTGCAGGTAGCTCTCGGCCAACGCTGCGATTTCCTCGCGGCCAAGCAGCGCCGCGCACTCCGGGTACTCGAGCGGAGCATCGGACTGGGACTGCACCGCAATTCCTCGAACGATGGCGGGCAGATCCGGAAGCTCCCGGGTACCCTCGACCTCGGGATGACTAGCCAGTATTTGTTCGATCAACGTCGAGCCGGAGCGCGGCATTCCCACGATGAAGATTGGGTCTTCACGCGGGTCACCCCAATCGCCTCGCTCGGCAAAGAATCGGGCGGTGTAAGTCGCCGCGCAACGCTGCGCGAATTGCGTCGCGGCTGACGGATCGTAGTTGAAGGTGGCGCGTTTGCGTTGATTGCCGCGCCGGTAATGTTCGAAGGCTTGCTGGTGTTGACCCGCATCTTCGAACGCCTTGCCCAATGCGAATTCGAGGTGCGTGCCGTTGCTGTCGAGAAGACGCTCGCTCAGCTTCAGTTCCTGCTTCATGACGCGTACATCTTGTTCGTCAAGACGAACCGTTTTGAGGTTGGCCAGCGCCCAGTAGGCCTCCCCAAATCCGGGCTTGAGTTCGAGCGCGCGGCGATAGGCTCGGATGCAGCCGGATTGATCGCCTACTTCGCGGAGCAGATTGCCGTGAATCAGCCAAATTTCGGGATTGTCGGGATGGGTATCGCTCAACGCCTGCAGCATGGCCAGCGACTCATGAACGCGGCCCCGCAAACGAATCGTCTGCGCCTTCAGCAGCAAATAATCTATGCGGGTCGGATCGACCGACAGCAGCCGCTCGATCAGCGGCAGGGCTTCTTGAACACGCTGCTGACTGGACAAGAGCCGCGCAAGGTCTTCCCGCGCGCCGGCGTCTCCAGGCGCGAAGTCGAGCACCTGACGCAGATGGCGTTCTGCGGCGTCGGGCTCCTCGCGCGCAAGCGCGATCTCGGCCAACAGCTTGAGCGCATCGATATCGTTGGGCGAACTCGCCAAGCGAACCCGGACCATGGCTTCGGCCGCATCCGCTCTGTTGGAAGCAAGTGCATTTGCGGCGTCGGCGAGTTCCGGCGGCTTTTGACCCAGCCGGCTGTAATTGAGGTAGGCCAGGTCGCCGCCCCGCTCGTCGCCCTGCTTGAAGCGCATCGCAGCCAGGTCACGCCATGCATCGGACAGTGATGGCTCCAGTTCCACCGCCTGCTCGAGCGCAACCAGGGCTTCCGGCTCGCGGCCGCGACCGGCAAGCGCGCGAGCGAGTTCATAACGCAACGAGGCAGAGGCGGGCGCGGCCCGGCACAAAGCATCCAGCAACTCGACCGCCCGGTCCGAATCGCCCACCCGGCGGCATGCCTCCGCCATCAACAGCAAGGCCTCTGGGTGGTTTGGTACCACCGCCAATAAGTTGCTTGCAACCCGCGCCGCGGCCGCCGGATCGGAACTCAGCAGCATGGTGGCGCGCATGAGTTCCAGGTCGATTGAGTCGCTCAAAGTTGTCGGGCTCCCGGGATCAAACTATCGGCGCCGATGTTATACAATGCCCGGGTGAATTCCGCTGCTCCCGCGCCGCTTGACGAGGCGACCATCATCCGAGCTTTGCAGGCCTCGAAGGCGGAAGCGGCCGCCGGCCGTGTATCGGAGTCCGATCAGATTCTGTCCAATGTCGCTCAGCGGGCACCCAATCACCCTGCCGTGCTGAACGAGCTTGGCGTTCGCATGCTGGCTCGCGGCATGCCGGAACAGGCGCAGGCGCTGTTCACGCGCGCCACCAGCGCGGATCCGAAGCATCCTGCCTTGTGGGCGAATCTCGCAAGCAGCTTCAAGGCGCTGGGACGGCGCGCCGAGGAAATCGACGCCATTGAAAAGGCGTTGGCTTTGGAACCCCGGCACGTGTCGGCGCTGCTGCAGAAAGGCGCCTTTCTCGAGGAGACCGGCGACCCGAAGAACGCAGCGCGGACCTATGCCAACGCGCTGGCCGTGTTTCCACCGGGGGCTGCCGTGCCGCCCAATATCAAGGTGGCCCTCGATGATGCCAAGGCCAAGGTTGAAGCCGACGCTGCCGGTCTTCGCGATGCGCTGGAGGGACCTTTGACCGAACTGCGCGAGAAGCAGGGAGGTCGACGTCAGCGCCGCGTAGAGATGTGCATCGATACATTGCTGGGGCAACGCAAACCGTATTATTCGCAGCCCACTTGGATGCATTTTCCGGAACTGCCTGCCATCGAGTTCTTCGATCGCGAACTGTTTCCGTGGATGGATGCACTCGAAGCTGCCAGCGCCGACATTCGCTCCGAGCTGCTCCGGGTCTTGGTGTCGGACCGCGACGGCTTGCAGCCTTACATCGATTTTCCGGAAGGCCTGCCCATTGATCAATTCCGGGATCTGAACCGGTCGCGCAAGTGGAGCGCCTATTTCTTGTGGAACCAGAGCGACCCGGTGGCCGGGCATATCGCTCGCTGCCCGGTGACCGCGCGGACCCTCGAGGAGAGCGTGCCGCGATGCCGCGTGGCCGGCCGGGCACCCACCGCATTCTTCTCCATCCTGGACCCCAATACACGCATACCGGCGCATACCGGTATCACCAACACCCGATGCACCGTTCATCTGCCGTTGGTAGTGCCTCCCGATTGCGGCTTTCGCGTCGGCGCCACGACCCGTGAGTGGGTGCCGGGCAAGGCCTGGGTGTTCGACGACACCATCGAACACGAGGCTTGGAATCTGTCCGATACGCCGCGGGCCATCTTGATTTTCGACATCTGGAATCCCCTCTTGAGCCAGGAAGAGCGCGACATGATTCAAACGGCCACGGAGGTTTACCAGCAGTACTACGCGCGCCAGCCGGCTTCCGCCACATGAAAAAAGCCGTTTCAGCGACAGGGCTGGCGTCGCTTGCGCTACTGCTCAGCGCACATCTGGCGCACGGCGCGGCGCCGATCTCCGCAGAGTTGGCGCGTTGTGCCGGCATTGCGGCACCCGATGCGCGCCTGGCTTGTTACGATGCTCTCGCCACCCGAGCGGCCGGCCCTCCGGCCGCGGCGAGTTCGCCCACCCTTGCGGCCGCAGCACCCGCTGCCTCGGCCGCTCCTGCACCACCTTCGACTGCCGTCTCTCCGCCAACCGCTGCACCGCCGCCCGTCATCGTCGAGGATCCGAAAAACTTCGGTCTGAGCATGACGCAGCAGCACGTTACCTATACCAGCATCAAGTCGGAACAAGCGCGGATATTGAGCATCGGAGGCGGCGAGCCGGGCCAGGCCGTGGTCGTGCTCGACAACGGTCAAACCTGGAAAGTCACGGACGATGACGGCGCACTGTCCAAAGGTAATCAGGTCACCATCAAACGAGCGTCTCTGGGTTCTTTCCTGATGGTCGCGCCCTCGCATCACGTATATCGGGTGCGGCGGATCGGGTGACAGGCAAGCCGGACGGGAACGGTAAAGACATCAGTTCCCGTCCGGCTTGCCTGTCACCCCCGCCGTGAGCGTGCCGCCCGACACCACCGACGTTGCCAAATTGCATGGGCGCGATCCACGCGGTGATGCTGACCGGCCCAGTCTCATGCCGGGCGGGATAGGGGGTCGCGAGATAACTGCTGTCTTTACGTTATCTCGCGACCCCCTATCCCGCCCAGCAAGCCCTGCCCCGACCGGTCACCATCACCGCGTGTATTCAAACCGCTCAATCCAAGGCTCGAGCACCGGTAGCAGCGGCGCAATCTGCGCCTCGTAATGCCGCCAGTGATTGGTTGCCGTGTTCACCAACCCGCGGGACAACTGCGCGGTACTGGGGGTTGCATGTTCGCGTGCCTGAACGCGCTGCGCAAAGTTCTCGAGGTCGTTCACCCAGGGTACGCCGATGAATTCGCAGATTCCGCGCATCTCGCCGGCGAATTGCGCGACCACCGTTTCATAGCGCACCGTGCGCCACGGATTGCCGATCACCGGTCTAATCACCGCTGCCAGGCGCATCACCGCATCGTAGTACCGGGCGGCACCCGGCAGGGTGAGCAACTCGTACATGGCATGGTTCATCTTGAATCGACGCCTGAAACAGCTCAACACCACATCGCGTGGATCCCTGACGGCGAACAAGATCTTGGCCTGCGGGAACAGCCTGGTGATGAGCGGCAGCTTCTGCGTGTTCAACGGGTGCTTGTCGATGAACACCTTGCCGGCGGTGTCGATCCCCGCTGATCGCACGCGTTGCCAGTAAGCCTGCCGCAGGCCGGCAAGCTCGTGCTCCCCGGCATTGACCAAGGGTTCGAGGTTCAGCGGCTCGCGCATGTAGCGCAGCACGCCCTCGGTCAGCAACTCGAGCTCTTCCGCGCTGGCGATTTGTGGATGGCCGTCCAGCGCGACCTCCAACAGCGTCGTGCCCGAACGCGGAAAGCCCATCAGAAAGACGTGCCCGCGAGCCTCGGAAACGCCCGCAGCAAGATCAAGATCGGGACGGGCGCTCCAGACGCTTGCGTCGATTCTCTCCAGCGCCGCAGTCAACTCCCGGACGTAGCCGAGCATGTTGCCGCCGGCAAAGCGGCCGTAAACCCCCCGCAGCGCCTCGTTGCAGGCAGCGTATAGATCGAACGCTTCCGTGTATCGCCCGGCGGCGTCCGCGACGTCGCCCAGCAGGCCCGCGGCTCGGGCTTTGTCGGTACGGCTGGCGCGGGTATCCACGATCACCCGCTGCAGAAGCGCCTCCGCCTTGGCGGTCTCTCCTGCGGCGAGCTCGGCGGCGGCCAAACTCATCACCGCGTCCGGGTAACCCGGCGCGGCGGAAAGCGCCTGTTCCGCCCAGCGTCTCGCCTCGTCGTGCTCGCCGCGTTGCGTCGCGATGGACGCCAGCGCCGCGGTCGCGACGAAATTTCCCGGATCGTACTCCAACGCCCGCAGGTGGCTCTGTCGCGCCCGACCCAGCAACCCTAGCGCGATCAGCGCATTGCCTTTGTTGGCGTGCGCGGGTGCCATGTTGGGTTGCAATTTCAACAGGTGGTCGATGTGCGCCAGCGCCTCGGCGGGGCGATCGAGCCGTTGCAGACACAACGACAAAGCATTGCGGGCACCGATATCCGTCGGCGAGATCGCGACGGCGCGCTCCAGCAATCGCAGCGAGTGCTCGAAATTGCCTTGTTGCTCCGAGCGGGTGGCGAGAACGTTGAGCAGCAGCGGATGCTCGAAGCCGCTTGCCAGCGTGCGCTCGGCCAAAGCCGCAGCGTTCTCAAAATCGCGCTTTTCGGCATAGTCGAGAATGGTGCGCAGGGTCTTGAGATCGGCGTCTAAATCGCGTGCCATGGTGGTGAAAGAAGGGTAACGCATCTGGGCGTTGTTTTCGCCCCCACCTATCGCGCGTAAGCTGTGGGAAAATATCGGGACCTCAATGAGACTCTTGGAGCTGGCGTGCCCGGTGTTGCCGATTCCCTGTTCAACCTGGCCGTGCAGCAAAAACAGGCGCAGCAATTCGAAGCCGCATTGGATTCATATCAAAAGGCGCTCGATGCGGGAATCGCGCGGCCCGAGGAAGTGCACCTCAATCGCAGCGTCATCTATGCGGACCACCTGCATCAATACGCGGCGGCGGAGCACGAATTGAAATTGGCGCTATCCGCGAATCCAAGCTTCGTGCCCGGCCTGTTGAATCTCGCGGCGCTCTACGAGGATTTGGGCGATCGGGCGCAGGCCGGGGCGGCCTATGCCAGAATCATGCAGCTCGATCCGCGCTGTTACGAGGCACTGGCGCGCTACGCCAACATGCAGCCGCCGGCCAAAGCCGATGCGCTGCTCGCCGCGAAGCTGCGCAGTGCACTCGCGGACGCCGGCGCGTCGGTGGCGGAGCGTGCCAGTCTCGGATTCGCGCTCGGCCGTCTGCTCGACGCAGCGGGTGAATATACGGCGGCATTCGTGGCGTACGAAGCAGCCAATCGAGCCAGCCGCGCCGGCGTGCCTCGATTCACGCCTTATGACCGCGCCGCTCAAGAGCGCTTGGTGGATCGGCTCATCGCCTCCACCGAGCCCGTACGCAGCGACGCTCGCATCCAGGAAAGGCCGCCGAGCGCTCCGCGGCCGATTTTCATCTGCGGCATGTTCCGCTCGGGTTCTACGCTCGCGGAACAGCTGTTGGCCCATTGCCCGGGTGTCACGCCCGGGGGCGAACTCGATTTTCTGCCGCGGCTGGTCGCCGGCGAACTCGCTCCATTCCCGGAGACGCTGCGCACCGTGCCGGCCGGGCGGCGCGCAGAACTTGCCGCGCAATACCGTACCGCCCTGTCACGCATCGCTCCTAAGGCAACTCATGTGACCGACAAGCGTCCCGACAATTTCCTGTACATCGGTTTGATCAAGAGCCTGATGCCGGATGCGCGCATCGTGCACACCCTGCGAAACCCGCTCGACAACTGCCTGTCGATTTATTTTCTGCACCTGGATCAGAGCATGAGCTACGCTCTGGACTTGATCGATATCGGCCACTATTACCGTCAATACCGCCGCTTGATGGCGCACTGGAAGAAGATGTTTCCCGGCGATATTTTCGATTTCGACTACGATGCCCTGGTACGCGAACCGAAATCGACGATGCAAAGCTTGTGCGATTTTCTAAACGTGGACCGGCCGCCTGAGGTGCTGCCGGCAGTCGCGGCGGCTGCGCCGGGTCGGGCCGTCAAAACCGCCAGTGTCTGGCAGGTTCGCGAGCCGCTGTATCGGCGCTCCTCGGGACGCGCCGCGAACTACGCGGTGGAGGTCTCGAACCTGCGGGATTACCTCCGCGGCGTGCCCGGGTGAACGCGCCGGCTGCCACGGTTGCGCCGATTCTGGCGATGCCCTTCGGCGTCGTGCCCATACCGGCTGCGCCGACCCTGAATCCGGCGCTCACGAAGTTGTTTACCGGGCAGACGGAGGGTGTGACGTCACCGACGCCGCAGTGCCATCGCAGCCGGGACGATTTGTTCCTCTGGCCGCAACCCGAGGTCCGCCATCTGGCCGAAGAGATGTCGAGAGGCGTGTGTTCCGTGGTCTTGGCCATCAACGAATTCAGCGAAGCAGAGCTCAAGCAATTTTCCATGGAGGCGCGTGCCTGGTTCACCATTCTCGAGCAGGACGGCTGCGTGCCGGCCACGAATTACCCCCTGACGGCATGGTGTGCCATTTACTGCGTGGCCGCCCCCCAGGCCTCGACGACCCGGCTCGACAGTGGCGTACTGCGCATCTGCGAATCGCGTTTTAGCGGCATGTTCCATGATGTCACCAGCGCCTCGATGCGCTCGCCGTATCGTTTCGGCCACTATGGCTGGCGGCCGGTGGCGGGGCAGATGGCGGTTTTTCCCGCGGCGGCGACCCATGAAATTGCGATGCTGCGCTCCAGCGGCCAATTGCTGTTGGTGACGGCCCGGTTCCGCTTCGTGGCCGCAGGACAGTCTGGTCTCGGGCGATGGTAGCATCCGCGCTGAAAGTCAACCCGCTGTTCGCCGTTCCTTTCGGCGAAGTGCGCTTGGATTCATGCGAGCGCCTCAATCGCGAGCTGGAGTCATTGTTCCTGGCCCGGGAGACCGAGGAGTACAGGAATCCCGCGCCCAGCCATGTGCCGCAGGCGGAAACCTTCGAGAGCCGTTTCAATTTGTTCCGATGGACTGAAGCCTGCGTACAGGAGCTGCGCAATTTCGTGCTGCAGGCGGTGGGACAAATGGTGATTCAGACCACCTCGCTGCGCGCTGAGGATCTGTCGCGTCTGCAATTTCAAAACCACACGTGGTTCCATGTGTCGCGCTACGCGGGATCGTTCCTCGCGCACAATCATCCCCAGGCTTCCTGGTCAGCCGTGTACTGTGTCCGCGCCGGTGAGCCCGCACCTCAGCATCCCGGCAGCGGCCTGCTGCGGTTTCACGACACGCGCCAGGGTGCGAACGCGTACGCTGATCCGGCAAACACCTATTTGCATCGTCCGTTTGCGCTGCGGCCGGTTGAAATACAGCTGGTGGAAGGGCAATTGATCATATTCCCCTCATACGTGTTCCACGAAGTCGCGCCCTTTTATGGGCGCGATACCCGGATCACCGTCGCCAGCAACTGCTGGTTTGCTTAAGTTCGCTTTTGGCGCCGCGGGCCCGGAAAAAACGCATTGGTGTGTTTCATATAGTCCACGTACTCGGGCCTGCGTGTTGAGATGTCCTTCTCCAGCAGCGTCACGCCGGATACCCGCATCAGCAACACGGACATGAGAAGCGGTCCTGCGAAGCTCCACCACGCGCCTGCGCCGGCTGCGATCAAGTAAAGACCCCACCACACGCAGAAGTCGCCGAAATAATTGGGATGGCGGGTAAATCGCCAAAAACCTCGGTCCATGACCCGGCCGCGATTTTTGACGTCAGCCTTGAAGCGCGCCAACTGCCAGTCCCCGCCGGCTTCGAAGGTAATGCCGACCAGCCACGCCACAGCCCCGGCAGCGTCCAAAGCCCCAAGCGGCCGCGCACCCAAGGTCGCACCCAGCAGAGGCAGCGAAATGATCCACGCCATCACGGCTTGCAGCCAGAAGACCAGATACAGGCTCTTGAACGAAAAATTCGGTTCATTGCGCGCGCGGATCGCCTGATAACGCGGATCCTCGCCGTGCCCCCGGTTGCGCCAGGTGATGTAGACCGACAGGCGCAATGCCCACACCGTCACCAGCGTCAAAACCAGCAGCGAGCGGGCACTCATCGGCATCCCGCCGAGTCTCGCGTAGACCCAGCCCGCAAGAACGAACAACAAGGACCATAAACTGTCGACGATCGACACGTTGTGCAGTGGCAGACTCAGCAGCCATGTCGCCGAGGCGGCAATCAGCAAAAACACGAGTCCGTAGGCGTAGATTGGGAGGGAAAACATGGCTGACCTCAGCAGCGGCAAACGGACATCAGTGGCACGGCGCGATAGGCGCCTGCCCGGCCGTCGCAAAGGACTGCGCCGATCCCGGCCGTCGGTCACTCACGTGAAAGACGATACTGGCCTGGAAGTTGTCCCCCGACCTGTCGCGCAGATCGGAAATGCCCTCGAAGCGAACCAACACGTGCTCCGCCGAATCATACGTCACCTCGATCCCCGGCAGCACCAAGCCCAACAATCCCGACAACTGCAGACGAAAGACTTCCGCGGGCCTGCCATCCACCCGGTCACTGCGCAAATGTTGCACGTCGAAACTCAATGCTTGCAGCCGGCTCGGCACCAGGAAATGCAACGGCAGCGGCGCATCCGTCATCAGCTTGCTCCACTGAGCGCGGATGAGTTCATCGAATCCCGCGTCCACCACCAATTCGGTGACGACCGGCAGCGGCGCGCTCTTCTCCGGCTCGATTCGATTGGGTCGAAAGAATACCGAGCGTCCACCATTCTGAGTGCGCACGCCTTCCTGCATGCCATTGGAAGCATCATCGAAAACGAAGTCCGGTGCCTGGCTGGCCACATAATTCACGTGCTTACGGGCGAACGCGGTCCCGCTGGGACACGTATATAGAACCAGCCGCTCGCTCAACCTCCCCGCGCGGTACACGAGGAAGTGATGTTCGCCATACAAGAGGCTCTGCGCGTGTCGTGCGCTGGCGTTTCCCGTGTATTCGATGTATTCAACATCGGCCTGGCTCTCAGAGGACGCGGAGGGGGGTGCCGCCCCAGCGGGGGCCGCCCCCGCTGATTCAGCCCCCGCGGGACCCCAAGCCAACGCGGCGGCCAAGGCCGCGGCCGCAATCAGTGCTCCGAATGTCGTGTTCATTGGCCAGAATTCGGCCGGCACACTTCTTTGGATGCAGGCGGAAACATCGCTTCGCCCGAAGGGGGTTGAATTCAACCTTTGTTGGGCGGAACCGAGCGCTGCATCTGTTGCAAAAAATCCTGACCCCTGAGTGCCTCGTCCCGCAATTGTTCGAAAGTTCGACATTGCTTCGTCTCGAAGTGAGTTCCCATTGGCGTTTCGCGCTTGCAGTACAGGACATCGCCCGACTTGGTCGTTTCGGGCTTGTAGCCGTTCGCACCGGTTTTCCTGATCTTCGCCTCGGCGGCTTCCATTTTCAGCTGCGCCGGCGTTTTCTCCGCAGCGGGCACATCCGTTGGCGGCGCAGCGGTCGTTGTTGTTGTTGTCGCCGCTGCCGCTGCCGTGCTTTCAGCCGCTGCTGCGGAAACTGCCGCCGGTGCGGCAGCCGGTGGCTGGTCGGCGCGTCCGGTATACGGCAGCGCCAAACACATTGAAACCATCAATAACGATACTCGCATGCATTGTCCTCCGTGAGATGTCGCATTGAAAATGCCGTATTCGCCCGTCTAAAGCAGCCCCCCGGCCTCACCGAGCAATTGCTTGCGAAGCAGCGGAATCGGCGGCCCACCATAGGACAGGAAGGCGTCGTGAAATTCGTGCCAGTGGCTCTGATCATCCGGCGCCGACCCCGGGAACGTCTTCGCAAGCCAATCGGTGCGCAGCTTGCGGATCATGAGCTTGCCCATGGTGTACACCAGATAGGAGGGATCATAGGTACCTCGGGCGGCTTGCTGGCGTGCATTGCCCGGATCCTGGTAGGCCTGTTCGCGGAACATTTTTTCGGACTGAGCCACCGTCATGCCCTCGGTGTGCATGCCGATCGCGGATAGCAGACGGACGTCGCGCAGCAGCGCCTCGACCAATTGGCCGATGTGCTTCTCCGGCGCTCCTTTGGCCAGGCCCACCTCGACCATCATCTCCTCGCAATAATGCGCCCAGCCCTCGGCAAAGGCGTTACCCACCCACAAACCCTCGAGTTTGTTCGGATTGGCATTCGAATGCAGGAACTGCAGGAAATGCCCGGGCCAGACCTCGTGCACCGTGGTGAATAAAAGTACCGCTTCGCCTTTGATATAGGCTGCCTGCTCGGCCTTGCTCCACTTTGGATCCGGCGGCGCGATGTTGTAGATGGACGCCACGTTGTGATCGAAAGGACCGGGCACATTGATGTAGGCCGCATTTTGCGCGTTGTAAGGCGGCGCCTCGGCGACCAATGCCTGGGCTTCGTTCGGAATCGACACGACATTGTTCTTTTCAACGAAGTCCTTGAGCGTCGGCAGCATCGTGCGCGCGTCGGCCACCGGCCCCTGCTTGGGCTTGTCCAAGTCCATTTTCCCGACACACTGTGCCAATGAGGACTTGGGCGCATATTCGGCGCACTCTGCTTTCAGTGCCGCGGTATTCCTCTCCAGATCCGCCCTGCCGGCGGCTTCGAGTTGCGCCAGCGGTACATCGACGAGTTCCGTGTCCTCGAGCATTTGCGCGAACAAGTCCGCACCTAGGGCAAAGTTGTCGTTGGCGTTCTTGCGCTCACCGATGAGGTACTGCTTGAGATTGGCCATGGCGTTCGCTGCATTGGTGTCGGCGTCGGCCAGCTGCTTCTGCAGATCAGGATCGTTGACCGGCGCGAACACCGGCGCGACCATTTTCGCAAAGAAGTCCGCCAACCCGCCGAATTGCGCGATGCCCAGTTCCACGTAGTTCTTGGGTAAAGGCGACTTGAGATTTTCCTGAATATCCTTTGCCATCGCAGGCACTCCGCGCGCGTACTTGATATATGCCCTCATGCGCACGTCGAGCGGCGCATAGTCGCGACTCAAATACATATCCGGATCCAGATCCGGCAGGTACCAGGATGGGTTGGTGTAGGGAAACTTGGTTTTCTCGATCCAGAATAAATCCTTGGAAATGACCGCCAGCAGGTATTCGCGGTCGAACTGCTCGCGTGGCTGGAGTGTTTTCGGATCCACGGCGGCAATGGTGCTTTGTGCGTCATGCAGCATCGCGATCTGCCGCTTGATGCCATGGAGGCTCACATCGCGCAGTTGACCATCGAATTCATGCCGCCCTTCCTGGGCGGCAAAAAACGGATCGGCGCGCAGATAGTCCTCCATGAATCCGTCGGCAGTCTTCTTCCATGCTGTGCTGCCCGGCGCTGCGGTCTTCACTGTCGATTGCGGCGGAGGTGTAGATTGGCCACACCCATACAACGACATCATGGCGCCCGCCAAAGCGGTACCCGCGAGCAGCAACTTCCACATACCAACTCCCCTTGCTTTGCAATCAGAACCTAGTAGGCGTAAGGCCCGCCGCGTTCAAGCGCCCGCTTGTAGGCATCGCGCGCGCGAATCCGCTGCAGATAGCCGAATAGTTGCGGCCGGGAGGCGTCGAGTCCGGCGCGCGCCGCAGCCACCTCCACGGGAAAACTCATCTGCACATCGGCGGCCGTGAATTCGTTGCCGGCGAACCACGCGCGTTTCGCGAGTTCCGCATTCATGAAATCCAGGTGCCGCTTCACATTGGGGGCGATGAAGGCTTTGTCCACGGTGGCGGCGATGCGGCGGGCGATGACGCTGATCGGCCACGGAGCGGGACCCGAGGCCACGCGGCTGAAGACGAGCTTCAGCAGCATTGGCGGCATGGCAGATCCCTCGGCGTAGTGCATCCAATAGGTGTAAAGCAACCGATCGGCGGTGCCGGCCGAAGGGATAAGTGTCCCGCCGCCATATTTATCAACCAGATACTCGACGATGGCGCCGGACTCGGCGACCGTGACACCGTCATCGACGATCACCGGCGATTTTCCCAAGGGGTGGACCGCCAGGAGTTCCGGCGGCGCCAGCATGGTTTTCGGATCGCGCGGGTAGCGCTTCACCTCGTAAGGTACGGCCAGTTCCTCCAGCAGCCACAATACCCGCTGCGATCGGGAATTCTCCAGGTGGTGCACGACTACCATCCCATCATTGTAGCGCCGAACTATGTAAAAGCAGCTGAAATTCTCGGATGCACGAGTGGCTCTGTGGCATTCTTCCAGGCATGACCAACGCCACCGCCGATTCTGCGAACATCGATAGCGATGCCCTGCGCATCATGACTTTGCAGGCGCACATCCTCGAGGAGCAAGTGCACAATCCGCGGGCCGCGGGTGCGTTTTCCTGGATTCTGTCCGCGCTGTCGATTTCCGCGAAGATCATCGCCGACAAAGTCCGCCGGGCGCGACTCGAGAATGTCCTCGGGAGCGTCGGCTCGGAGAACGTGCAAGGTGAAGTGCAACAGAAACTGGACGTGCTCGCCAACGAGGTCCTGCTGCGTACCTTGGGAGGCCGCGAGGGCGTGGCCATCGTTGCCTCGGAGGAAAACGAGGAGCCCATCATGCTGCGCACGGATACCACCGGCATGTCACGCTACTGCGTGCTGTTCGATCCGCTCGACGGCTCATCCAATTTGGACATCTGCGGCGGCGTGGGCACGATCTTCAGCATCCTGGCCCACGAGAACCGCTCGCCTACGCCCACGGACTCGCTGCTGCAGGCCGGTGCGCGTCAAATCGCCGCCGGCTATGTTCTCTATGGCTCCTCTACCGTATTCGTGCTCACCCTCGGCCGGGGTGTCGACATGTTCGTACTGGACCCGAGCGTCGGCGCCTTCATGAGGGTGGAGCGCAATCTGCGCATTCCGTCCGGGAACAAGACCTACTCGGTCAACGAGGGCAATCGCAAATCCTTTCCGCAGGGCTATCAACGCTATCTCGACTGGGCGCAGAGCAATGGCTACTCCAGCCGATACGCAGGCGCCATGGTGGCGGATGTGCACCGCATCCTTCTCAAGGGCGGCGTGTTCCTGTATCCGCCGACCGCGAAGTCACCGTCGGGAAAACTGCGGCTGATGTATGAGGCGAATCCGATGGCGATGCTCGTGGAGCAGGCCGGCGGCAAGACCATGGCGGATCAATCGCAGCGCATCTTGGACATCGAACCCACCGCCATCCATCAGCGCACGCCGGTGATCCTCGGCTCCGTGGACCAGGTCGACGCAGTCCTTGCGCACCTCGGCGCCGCTTAAGGGTCCGTCGGCGCAAACCACTCCGCGCGCACCGACCGAAACTCCGTCATGGCTTCGCAACGGTCCGCGATCGAACTCAATCCGGGATAGGCAACCCCGCCTCGATTGATACCCAGCGCGTCGCTCAGAAAGGTATAGGCGCAGGTGGCGGTGATGTCCGCTTGCGAAATGCCGTTGCCCACCAGCCATTCGCTGCTGCGCGACTGACATATGCGGTCGAGTTCAGCCAGGGCGGCATGCATTTGGGTGTGGCAGCGTTCCAGCCACGGGCGATAGCGCTTCTCCGGCGGCCGAAAGGCGCTCTCGTAAACCTGGATGACGCCCTTCTCCGCCGCACCGATTGCACATGCGATGATGCGCAGCGTTTCGCGCCGCGCTTCGCCGGCACGCGGCAGCAACGCCCGCTCCGGACCGACCTGCTCGTCCAGATAGTCCAAAATCGCGCCGGATTCGTACAAGGGTTCGCCGTCCGGCAGCACCAAGGTGGGTACGCGGCCCAGGGGATTGAACTGGCGGATCAACTCGAAGTCCTTGCCGATGGACCAGTTGCGATGCTCGAACGGCACCCACAGCAATTTCATGCTCACCGCCACCCGGCGCACGAAAGGCGAATCGAACATACCGACGAGAATCGATTCAGTGGCCACCTTTCACCTTCAGTCCCGCCGCGGCCAAGGCCTCGGCCAATTGAGCTTCGATGCGCGCAGCTTCGCCGCGCTTGATGTATTGCAGGTGCAAGGTCGGACCGGTCAGAACTTCGATGCCGCGCTTCAAAACGCTGCCGGCGGCGCGAATCCCCGCTTTGTGTTGATCGAATCGCTGTGCCGGACTGTACTTGCTCATTCCCACATAGACGCCGTACGCCCCGTCGTGATCATCGCCATCGAGAAGCACCAGGTAGATGTTGGTCCGGCCTTTCGCCGCGGCCTTGTACCTCAGGGCAACCTCGTACACGGTCGGCAGCCACTCGATGTATCGCATCGGCAGCCACTCCGGAATGGAGTTCGCGGCGTGTGCCCACAGATGCTCGAGCGCGCGCCCGATGTTAATGGAGTTCTCGCCGCGCATCCACATCTCGTGTATGCAATGCGCTCCCATCAAGCCGTCGGTTTCAGCCAAAGCGCGATTGAAGCGCGCGCCGATCTCCGCCCTCGCCCATGAAGCCAGCGGCCGCGCCGCCGGCGATGACTTGGGGGTGATCAAATGATGATGTCGGCGGGCGGCAGTTCGTCCGCGTGGCGCTCATACATTCGAACGTACGCCGCTTCCACCGCAGCAACGTGACGCCGGCTGTCGAACAGCGGCGCCGCCGGCAGGTTCGCTGCCAGTTTCCGCTTGATGGCGCCCATGCGCTGCGGATCCGTCGCGAGCATTACAGCGAGTTCCTCATAGTGCGCCGCACTCGAGGTGATCAATTCGCGCAACCCCACCGCCTCGAGAAGACTGGCCGCCATGCGGCCCGCAAAACTTTCACCTCGCTGCGTCAAAACCGGCAGTCCCGCCCAAAGGGCATCGCTGGCGGTGGTGCCGGCGTTGTACGGCAAGGTGTCCAGGAACAGGTCGGCGCTGCGATATCGGGCAAGGTATTCCGGGGTCGGCAACCGCGGGGCGAATACCACGCGGTTCGTGCCGACGCCGTGACGGGCGGCTTCCGTGTGCAAATTCTGCGCCGCGTGCGCCGACCCGGCGTACAGCAGCAACACGGAATCAGGGGCGGCTTTGAGGATGCGCATCCATCCGGCGAACACGCGGGGAGTGATCTTATAGCTAGCATTGAAGCAGCAGAATACGAAGCCTGCGGCGGGGAGCCCCAACTCATGGCGGGCAGGGGTCCTCTGGGCGGCGCGGCGCCTGGAATCGTTGGCTTGGTAGCACGGCAGGTACGCGATCTTCTCCACATAATGGGCACGAAGATCCGCGGGAATCAACGTACTGTCGGCGAATAAGTAATCGATATACGAAGCGCCCATCGTGCCGAGAAAACCCAGATAGCCGGCTTGCAGCGGCGCGGCGCGCTGCGCGAATATGTTCGGTCTGCAGTGTTTGGTAAGCCCGGTGAGATCGACCGCGATGTCGATCTGCAGATTTCGCGAGAGCGCCGCAATCGCCGCGTGAGATTCGTTTCGCACATCGATGAATCGATCGAAAGAAGCCTGCAGGCGCCGCCGCATGCTGTCCTCCGGGTTGCGGCCGAATGAAAACGCGATCACCTCGAAACGCGAGCGGTCATGCATTTCATAGAGCTCCGCCGAGAGCCGCGCGACGGGATGATCGCAAAAATCGGCGGAGAAATATCCGATCCGGATCTTCGCGCTGGGTTTGCGATGCGGAAAGACGGGTGCCGGGGATGCGGGAGCGGCGTTACGCCCGATCCACTCGCGCGCCGCCATCTTCTGCAGCGCCGCGGAATCGCAGAGCGCCAGCATGCAAAATGGCGTCGCCGCGGGTTCACCGCGCGCGATTCGCGTGACCAGTCCGGCCATGTCGGTTTCGTAGTGTGCCCAATCGCAAATGTGCGCACGTGCCAGCATCCGCTCGCCCCATGCATACGGCAGATCTGGCTTGAGCTCGAGCGCGCGGTCGAAACTGACAAGCGCCTCCGTATATCGCGCGAGCTCCATCAGCATCTCGCCACGGTTGAAGTGCACGCCGCCATAACCTGGCTGCAACGTCAGACTGGCTTCATAGCTGGCAAGCGCAGCGTCGATGTGGCCGAGCTGGTAGAGCGCATTGCCGCGGTTGTTGTGCGCATCAGCATAACCTGGTTCGAGCGCGATGGCGGCATCGAAGCTGCGCAGCGCGGCTGCAAACTCCTCCAGCTGAAGCAGCGCACCGCCACGGCCGTTGTGCGCATCAGCATAGTCGGCCCGGTGGATGAGCGCCCGCTCGTAGCTTTGCACGGCCTCTTGAAACCGCCCCAAATCGCTCAAGGCATGTCCTCGACTGTTGCAGGCGCGGGCGTGATCCGGCTTCAAGGCGATCGCGGCATCGAACGCTTCGAGAGCCGCATCCGGCCGCTTCACATCGAGGAGCACCAAGCCTTTGTTGTAAAAGCCGCCCGCGAAGGCAGGATCGACGGCGACGGCACGGTCATACGCGGCGATTGCCTCATCAGGCCGCCCGAGCTGGGACAGAACGTTCCCTAGCTCATTGAATGCGGCCGCATTCAGCGGGTCACGCTCGACGAGGTTCTGGAGCGCTTCTGCTTGCGCCTCGAGAGCGGCCATTCTGTTCGATCAGATCTCAAGCCGCCCGCAGCGAGTCCACGACCGGCAGCCGGGCGGCGCGGATCGCCGGAAGGAAGCCGCCGACCATGCCGATGATCAGTGAGATCACGAGACCCCGCACCACGAGTGCCGGCGTGACCTGGAAGTTGAACACCACCTGCGTGAAATTCTGCCCGAGGGTCGCCACCGACAGGTTGTTGAACAACACGTACGCGATCAGTGCGCCCATCGAGCCGCCGAACAGCGCCAACAGAAGCGACTCGATCATCACGGAAACGAGCACCGGCAGTCCGCCGAAGCCGATGGCGCGCAGGGTCGCGATCTCCTTGCTGCGCGTCGCGACCGCGGCATACATGCTGTTGAGCGCCGCGAAAATGGCACCGAGTGCCATGATCGCCGTGACCACGCCGGCGAGAACCCCGATCGTTTGGCGAAATTGCCTGGTCTGGCCGCTGAAGTAATCTTGCTGGCTGATGACGTCCACGGAAAGGCGTGGGTCGGCGCTCAAATTTTGCTTCAGCTTCGCAAGACCGTCGGCGCCGTCGATCGCGGCCAGTACCGAGCTTGAACCAGTGCGCGAAAAAGTCGTCCGCGCAACATTCAGATCGGCCCACAGTTCACTCTCGTAGGCGTCGCCGGATTGGAATACCCCGACCACCGTCCAGTCCGAACCACGCATGCGCACGTGCTTGCCCGGCTCCGCCCCCTGGAACTGGCGCGTCACGCCGCGGCCGACGATCAGCTCGCGCAGCCCGGGCGTAAAATTGCGCCCCTCGATGATTTTCAATTGCGGCCGCAATGCAAAGCCCGCCGGCTCGACGCCGCGCAGCGTGATGTTTGCACCATTCTTGACATCGTCCTTGCGCGCCAGCTCCGCGATGACCATCAATTCGGCCGAGGCCAGGCGCTTGCCGTCGGCGTCCAAGCGTATGCCCGGCGCCTGTTCGATGATATCGCTCGAGTCGCGATCGAACGCCGAATTGATTTCAGAGTCCGAGCCGCCGCGCATCACCATGACCTCGTCGGCCCGGCCGCTCGCCTTGAGAGTGCTTTCGAATCCCGACCGCATCGCCAGCAGCGCCGTAAAAACCGCGACTACGCCGGCGAGACCCACGACGATCACCAGCGAGGAGGCCCAGCGTTCGGGAATGCTCTTGATGTTGAGGGCGGTAATGGCGCCTATCTGTTTCAGCATGATTTCTTCAGCATGATTTCTTCAGCATGATTTTTTCAGCATGACTCTACCCGCTTGACGTTCAACGCCGGGCCAGCGCATCGACGATTTTCAGGCGCTGCGCCCGCAGGGCCGGCAACAGACCCACGGCCATGCTCATCAAGACGATGGTCGCAAGCCCAATCGACCAGACGAAGGCATCCACCGGCAGTTGGAATTGCCCGCCGGTGGCCTTCTCCACCATGCCGCCGAGGACGGTGGCGAGTGCCAGCCCGGTCAATCCCCCGATCAAGCACAGCGCAACGGCTTCCGCCAGAACGAAGCCCAGAACGCTGCCGTCGGAGTAGCCCAGGGTCTTCAATACCGCGAGCTCGGGCACCCGCTCCCGCACGCTTTGTGCCATGGTATTGCCGACCACCAACAGCAGCGTGAAGAACACCGCAAACAGGATCCACCGCACGATCAAACCGATGTCGCCGAACTGCTTGACGAAGCTCAAATTGAACTCCTTCTCGGTTTGCGTCTTGGTCTCGTCGGGAGAATTCTCGAACATTGCATCCACGGTCTTGCTGATCGCCTCCGGGTTGGCGTCCGGAGCCAGCTTCAGGACGAAGAAATTCGTGCGCCCCTTGCCGAACTGGTTGGCTTCGTCGAAATAATCGTGGTTGATGAAGACCTGCGTGGTCTGCTTCTTCCAGGCTTCATCCTTGCCGTCGTAAATGCCGACCAGATCGAATGCCCACGCCTTGCTGCCGTCCTTCTGCGGATAAATGTTGGAGGAGATGGGAATTTTCTGCCCCACCTTCCAACCGTATTGATCGGCAACCATCTTACCGGCGACCATGGCGGTACGTGTGTTGGCGAAAACCTTCCATTGCTCCTCCGGCATCACCCATTCCGGATAGACATCGTGATAGCTCGACGGATCGACCGCAAAAACGAAAATCGGTGTATTGGTCTGCCACACGCCGCCGAACCACTGCGAATTGGTCACCCGCGCCACGCCCGGAATCGCTTCCAGCTTCGGCTGCATGGACAAGTCCAGAGGCTGCGTGAATGAAATCCGCGCCGTGGTCACCAACCGGGTTGCGCCGACGAATTCCGCCCCGGCGCTGAAGACATGGCTGAGCGCCTGCAGCAGACCGAACAACAGAAATGCCATGATCACCGACAGCACGGTCAACACGGTCCGCGTCTTCTTGCGGAACAGATTGGCGACGACGAAGCCGGTCCGGGTCATGCCGCCTGCTCGAGCAGCTGTCCTTTCTCGAGGTGCAGCGTGTGGCGCGCAAATTCGGCGGCCTTCGGATCATGCGTGACCATCACGATGGTTTTGCCGTGCTCGCGGTTCAGCAGCTGCAGCAAGCCGAGAATCTCGTCGGCCGTTTTGCGATCCAGGTCGCCGGTCGGCTCGTCGCAGACCAATAATTGCGGGTCGGAGACCAGCGCCCGCGCAATGGCCACGCGCTGCTCCTGGCCGCCGGAAAGCTCTCTCGGTTTGTGTTTGGCGCGATCCGCCAGCCCGACCACCTGCAGCGCCGCAGCGACATTTTTCCTGCGCTGCGCCGCAGGCAGTTTGGTCAGCAGCAGGGGCAGCTCGACGTTGTCCTCAGCGGTCAATACCGGCATCAGGTTGTAGAACTGGAACACGAAGCCGATGTTGTGGGAGCGCCAATGCGCGAGTTGGCCCCGCGAGAGTTTGTCGATGCGGCTGCCGCCCACGCTGATCTCCCCGGCGCTCGGCTGGTCAAGACCGCCGATCAGGTTGAGCAGTGTGGTTTTTCCGGAACCGGAAGGCCCCATCAGTGCGACAAAGTCGCCCTTCGGGATATCCAGGGTGAGTTCCTGCAGCACCGCAATCTTCTGCTTGCCGCGCTCGTAGGTCTTGGTGACGCTTCGGATCTGAACCATGGAATCGGACATGCTGGACCCCGCCTCGGTGCGAAGAATGAAAGGGCGATAACTCGACGTGCATTATGCCCGACGATCATGGCTTCGCCAGAGTCACCGCGGCATCGTCCTTGAGCCCCGCCGGCGCATCGAGGATCACGGACTCACCGGCGCTCAAGCCGCTCTGCACCTGACGGGAATCGCCGACGCTGCCGCCGGGTGTCACCGTTCTGCGTCTCGCCTTTCCCGAATCGAACACGAAAACGACCTGCTGGCCGCCTTCTTCACGCAACGCCTGATTCGGTATCAGTACGCCGCGCGGACGCGGCTGGCTCTCCGCAGGGGCCTTGCTGTCTTCCAAGAAAGAGACGCGGACGCCCATGTCCGGCACGATGCGGGAATCCTTGAGGTCGAGCCCCACGCGCACCTTGACGGTTGCCTTGGCGCGATCCGCGGTCGGGATGATCGCAATGACGTGCGAAGGAATCTTCCAGTCCGGATATGCATTCAGCACCGATACGACCGACTGACCCGGCTGTACGCGGCCGATGTACGCCTCATTGACGTCAACTTCGACCTCGAGTGAGTCCATGTCGACGATCGTACCGATGCCGGTGCGCGTGAACCCGCCACCGGCCGACAGCGGCGAGACGATTTCTCCCACCTGGGCCGACTTGGCGATCACCACGCCCGCGAACGGCGCACGCACGATGGTGTCGTCCAGATTGCGCTCGGCCAGCTGCACGTTGCGCTCCGCAACCTCGACATTGACGCGCTGCGTTGCTAGCTGGGCGCGCAGCGCCTCCACGGTGGTCTGCGAGTTGTCGACGATGGCCTGGCTCACGAACTTGCCGTTCAGCAAACTTTTCTGCCGCGCATAGTCGCGCTCCGCATTGGCGAGATTCACCTGCGTCTCGGCAAGACCGGCCTTGGCGTAATCCTGTTGAGCGCGAACCGCATTCAAGGACGCGCGAATATTGGTGTCGTCGAGCCTCGCGATGACCTGGCCCTCTTTGATCCGGTCGCCCTCCTCGATGTCGAGTTCGACCATCTTGCCGGTGATCTTAGAAGCCACCGCAGCCTGCCGGCGCGCCACCACGTATCCGGAGGCATCCAGTATCGATGCCGCGGCGGAGGCCCCGCCCGCGCCGGCCGGCGCCATCGGCTGTGCCACTGCGACGTGTACGGCCAGCGGCGCCGGACGCATCCAGAACCAGCCCACGGCGACGATGACGAGCACGCACAGCACCACCACGACCCGCAACCAGCGCTTTCCACCGGAGGGCTGCTGCTGCTCGCTACGATCGATTCGAAGCTGATTGAGCAGCGCGGATTTATCGTCCATGGGTAGGGCGTTTCGATTTTAGGCCGGGATGCATGATTGTATCTCAAAGCTCGAGCATCGTGGCCACCGACAGGCCGACGGTATAAGCCGAGAACACGGCGCAAGCGCCCCACTCCCAGAACGCAAAGCTCAAATACACCGGCACGCCCCGCAGTCGCCATTCGAGACCGACCCAGGGTAGATGCGGAAACGCATGCGCGACATCCGCCTGAGTGAGAGCCTCCAAGACGATCGGCAGCAGCGCGGCACCCGCGATGATGCCGGCAATCACACGCGTGAGGATTCTGCTGTCCGGCGCGCGTCGCCGCAGCTTATTCGCAGCGGCAAGGTAGGTCAGCTGCACCGTTCCAACGCAGATGGCGACAAAGGCGAGCAGCGCCAGCACATCGTGACCGCGGGGAAGCTTCAAGAGCCGCCCCGGCCAGAGCGCACAGCTGACCATGCAAACATACCCGAACCCCAACGACCGCGCGCCGATCGAGCGGATTCTCGAGTTGAGCACCGTCACCCAGCACAATCCCCCGAGCGCGCACAGGACCATGCCGCACCACGCCCACACGTACCCGCCGGGGTCACGCTCCGGATAGAGCAGACTGGAGATCGTCATGTAGCGCCAATCGTATTCGGAAGGATATCGCCGGGCCGCCGCCCACAGGCCGGCCCAAAATCCAAGCACGCCGAGCGGCGCCATGGCGCTCAAGACTCGTGAGCTAGCGCGAAGGATCAAGGTTCAACCGTCGATTGCCTGGTTCGGCCCGATGACGAAGCGCTGCGCCAGCGCGGGCAGGACGAACAGGTTGAGGACGGTGGAGGATACCAACCCACCCAGCACCGTGATGGCCATGGGCCCCGCTATTTCCTGCCCCGGGCGGTTGATCCCGAACGCCAGCGGCGCCAAGCCGAGCGCCGTGACCGCGGCCGTCATCAGAATCGGGATGAACCGCTCATTGGCACCGCGTATCACCAGATCGACATTCCATGGCGCCTTCTCCACGCAGACCAGATGCTCGTAATGCGCAAGCTGCAGGATCGCGTTCCGCGCGCTGATGCCGAACACGGTGACGAGACCCACCACCGTGCCCAGCGATATGCCGATGCCGGTCGCTGCGATCGCCAGCACGCTGCCGATCAGGCAGAACGGCAGATTCGCCAGCACCAGCCAGCTGTTGGCGCGCCATTGAAACGACATGAACAGGATCATGACGATCAAGGCGAATGCCAGCGATGAATAAAGGAACAACTCATAGCGCGTCCGCGCTTCGGCATCCGCCGCCCCGGTGTATTCGATGAACACGCCGGTCGGAAGCGCCACGGCCCGTGCAATTTCCTGTTGAGCCCGCTGCACCACCTGCCGCAGGCTGCCCGCGCCCACGTTGAAGGTGACGCTGATACGCCGCTGGCCGCCATCGTGTTCGATATCGTAGCGATCCTGGGTGAGAGACACGTGCGCGATCTGCGACAACGGGATGGATCTCGAGCCGCTCGTGATCATCAATTGTGCCACGTGCGCGGGTTCGTGCCGCAGATCATCCGGCAGCAACAACACGACGTCGACGGTTCGAATCCCCTTGAAGGTCTGGCCCACCACGCTGCCCGCATACGCGGCCTGAATCGTGTCGAGCACGTCCTGTGCCTTCATCCCCACCGCCGCCAGTGCCTGTGGTTCGAGCTCGATGGCGATCGCGGGGGTGCCGCTTTGCTTCTTGAACTGCAAATCAACGACACCCGGCACCTTGCTCAAGCTGGCGACGATCCTGTCACCGGTGGCATCCAAGGCTTGCAAATCATCGCCCACCACCTTCACCGCCACCTGCGCCGTTTCACCGCTCAAGGACTCGCTGATCCGATCACCGAGAAATGTCACCACCTCGCTTTGCAACCCGGGATAACCCCGCAATATCTTGCGCAATGCATCTTGCGCCTCGCTCTGGTCGACGCTCGCATCGTCCTTCAATTCGACGTGGAACTCGCTCTGATGCGGCCCCCAGGTGTCCTCGCCCAGTTCGGCCCGCCCGATCTGCTGCTCGATGCTTTTCACATAGGGCAGCGCCAAGACCTGCGCGCTGATGCGCTTTCCCATATCGAGCATCTGCGCGAGCGAAGTGCCGGTAACGGCACTCGACACCTGCATGACGAAATGTCCCTCGCGAAAGTCGGGCATGAACGTGCCCCCGAGGAACGGCAGCGCCGTGATTGCCGCCGCCACGCACAACAGGAGCAACACGGCGACAGTGCGAAAATTGGCCGCCACGCCGTGCACCGCGGAGCGCTGCCAGCGCTTGAGCTGCGCCAGCCATCGCGCTTCCGGCCGCGCATCGTTGCTCCGCAGCAGCAGCGCGCACATCGCGGGCGTGCAGGTCATGGCCACCAGCAGTGAAGCCACCACGGCGAATATGAATGCCAGCGCCAGCGGTCCCACGAAGTGACCCTGCACGCTCGAGGTGAACAGCTCCGGGAGAAACACCGCGATCACCACCGCGGTTGCATAGATGACCGGACCGCGCACTTCCAGCGAGGCATCGCGCACCACTTCCAGCCTGGGCGCAGGCTCATCCAACCGGTCGTTCTCACGCAACCGGCGCAGGATGTTCTCGATGCCGATGATGGCATCGTCAACGAGAACCCCCAGCGCGACGGCGAACCCGCCAAGCGTCATCGTGTTCAGGGTGTAGCCCATGCGACCCAATACCGCGATCGCCGCCAACAGCGACAGCGGAATGGCCGTGAAGGCAATCAGCGCCGCGCTTACATCACGCAGGAAAACATACAACACCGCCAGAATGAGCACGCCGGCAATGGCGAGCGATGTCTCGAGATCACCGAGCGCACGCTCGATGAAATTCGCGGGCCGGTGCAGGGCGGGATACAGGGTGATGCCCTGTGCCTTCAAGGACGGCGCAAGATCGTCGAGCGCCCTCTCCACGGCGAGCGTTGCCGTCAGGGTATTGGCGCCATATTGGCTCGCCAGCGACATCATGATGCCGGGCTTGCCCATCACCAAGGCATCGCCCGATTTCAGGGCCGGAGCGATCGTCACCCGGGAAAGATCGCCGAGCAGCAACGGAATGCCGCCGCGCTGCTCGACGAGCGCCTGCCGGATGACACCCAAGTCGGGCTGCGGCGTCGGCGATTCGATGAGCACGCGTTGTGCAGGCATGTCGATGAACCCCGCGCCGCGCAACGCCAGCGATGCGCGAGCGGCATCGGCAAGTTGCGTCAGCGTGACGCCGAAACCCGCCAGTTTCGTCATGTCGGGCTGAATTTGAATCTGCCGAACCTGCCCGCCGAACACGATGACATGCGCGACACCCGGCACCGCGAGCAAGCGTGGTCTGATGATCCAATCCGCAACATCTCGCAGCGCGTAGGGGTCCAGCTTCTCCGAGGTCAGTCCGATCTTGAGCAGATCCATGGTGCTCGACACGAGCGGGGAGAGCTTGGGCGTGCCGACGCCGGCGGGCAGAGCACTCCCCAGTTCGGACAGCCGTTCGGATATGCCTTGCCGCGCAACGTGAACATCGATGTCGGAATTGAAGGTGATGGTGACGACGGAGAGTCCCGGTATGGATTCCGATCGCATCGTCGCCAGCCCGGCAGCGCCATTCACCGCGTTCTCGACCTGTCGGGTCACCAATTCCTCCACCTGTTGGGGCGCAAAGCCGGGCGCCTCCGTCTGGATGTCCACCTGCGACGGAACGAAATCGGGAAACACATCCAACGGCGCGCGCCCGGCACCCCAACAACCGAGCACCAGGGCGAGCAGGCTCAAGGCAGTGACTGCACCGAAGTGCCGTACACAGAGGCTGACGAGCGCGCGCATGATGCTAGCCGGCTTTCCCGCCTGACTTCGACTCTTGCGCCAGCAGTTGTGCGGCCCCCTGGATGACCACCTTGTCGCCTGCCTTGACACCCTCGCTCAAGAAATACCCGTTCTCGACGGGACGATGGGCATCGATCTGAGTCCGCACGTAGGTCCCGGGTTTAGCTTCCAGATAGCACCAATACTTGCCGTCGTTGATTACCACTGCGGACTGCGGAATCACGACACCGGCTTGGGTGGTGCCGACCGGCGCCCACACCAGGATGCGCTCGCCTTCTCCCACATCGGCGCCGTTCAAAATGGCGAAGAAGCTGCGGCCCGGCACATCGGCATCCGCGGGCGCGCCCCATATCGTCGTCATTTTCCATCGCTTGCCCGATGCTCCGATGCGCTCCGCCTGCATGCTCGTGGGCGGGTCGGCGGGTAAGGTGCCCAGCGGAAATGCGATGCGAACCAATTTCGGACTGCCATTGGCGAGACCGCGCAACACGCCCGCATCACCGCCGTCGCTCCATGGCGGCTTGAGTCCGAACGTCGCCGACAGCCGTTGCCGGGCCAGCATCAGCGCAGCGGCATCGACCTGCGCTTGACGGGCGCTGACCTCCTCGGCGTCCGCAGACAGGGCGCCGGCAGTGCCCGCCAAGCGACGCGCCCTGTCGAGTGCGGCCTGGCTCTGCCTTGCCGCAGCCTGCGCGCTGATGAGTTCCGCCTGCGCCTGGGCGATGGCGTCATGTGGCACCACGTTCCCATAGCCCCTCGCCTCGTCGTTGAACTGCGTGGCCGTGGCTGCGGAAGCCTCGAGACCGATTTTCTCGATCTGCTCCGGTGTCAGCGTCACGACACCCGGTTCTTTCTGCGCCGCGGGCGTTTTGTCCGTGACGGCAGCCTTG
>Ga0116227_10003748_pt1 | contig 33551 bp, 16 predicted proteins | sample S1TSphgellanicum_FD_89693 | JGI IMG/M metagenome (GOLD analysis project Ga0116227, IMG submission 89693) | Host-associated microbial communities from peat moss isolated from Minnesota, USA - S1T2_Fb - Sphagnum magellanicum MG | ecosystem: Host-associated > Plants > Peat moss > Unclassified... | reverse complement strand
TTTGGTGGCCCTTATTTAGGCCAAGAAAAGTTTGGGGTTTTTGTCATGGTACAAGTGCAGGGGCTGGCTCCACCCAGGCCCGGTTGCAACCCCCCCCCCCCCCCACCGGCCTAGCCTCCGGCCCAGGGTTGTTAATAGGAGGCAAGTGTGTACCTTGAAAAGGTTGCAAACTAGATGAAATTATGATAGATTGGCTACTTGACAAAAGTACACAAAACTTGGCAACTGAAAAGGCCACTAAGAAAATCCACAGAAACGATGCTCTCGGTTGGTAGATTACTCCAAGCTCCCATGCAACACAACTTTTATAAACCCTGTTGCCCGTCATCCGTGTGTAACGCCACTGTCATTAGTGTGATGATGGGCTTGTCTCTTTACATAAGGCAAAGAGAATTGGAGGTTTAGAATCTCTCCACGTTTTCAAAGATCCTTTTTGGTGCATGGAACCCAAACCCCACCGTGTGGCAAGCCTCCCATGGCAATCCTGCCTTGGAAGTAAAGACTGGGAAATGAAACTAGCTTTTTCTTCAGCTCAGAGGTTTTGAAACCTGCTGCCCTGTTCTTCATACTTAAGGAAAAAGTCATACAATGTTTGTGTGGTGATATCTCACATCCTCAGGCTAGACTTATTGGAAAATGATGAGTAGGTTGTTATGCCCAGCCTACAGATCTTTCCATCTCCCAAATGATGATAAAGAACCCAAAGGGCCAGGGGCGAGGGCTTCGTAGCCTGGCTGATGGCCAATGCTTCTATTTTTTATTTTTATTTCTTTGGCCAATGATGATGAACAGCAGTGGTCAGAACATTTTGATCTGTGTTGTCTTCTTATTTGTTTCATGTTTGATTTCCCAGAGTACACCATCCATGCATTGGGTCCCATTAGGAGAGCCTGCCTGATAACCGACTCCACTCATCAGTAGTGAGTACTAGTACCCCCTTGTGAAGCAGCCTGATGCTTAGTGTGCCAGTTCCATTTGGGTCAGGATTCCTTTTGTGATCTACCCAAACGGGCAATCATCCACAAGAAGTTTTAGCTAAATCTAGCTATAGATCATACATGAAAGTAAAAATTTGTAAGAATTCTTTAACAATTTGCTGTCTGCTAAAACCTGTTGTAGAAATCTGGTGCATTCTTTTCACAAATTTTTTTTGTATGTGTTAAAATCATAAGTTTTCAGGTCGAAAAATTGCAAAAATTGAAACCCCCGCACCCCCACCCTGCCAAACAAAAACATTGATTTGGGTTCATGATGCTGGTTAGAGAGTACAATTTCTATATTCCTGGCATAAACATTTATTGTATTTAATTTTATCTTGATTCCAAATTCTCCAACAACCTACCTCCCTCCAACCACCTCTTTGAATCATTTTACAATTTTGGGTCCTTCAGGGTATTTCTGGGTTATGCTGCACTGGGACTATAGTACTGATGATTCCTTGTGTTCTGCCTTGCAAAATAGTTATTTCTCACCAAACTAAAAGCACTTCTCATGGAGCCCTCTATACTAAAGTTATCCATAAACTAGGTCGCTAGGCTGCCGTGGGGACCAAAACCCCAGTTTGGCTGGGTTCAAAACAATAAACTGCATTCCCCACTCAACAAATGAAAGTAATGGCAGACTAAACTTCGATTTTCACCAAAATCGGTGGTCCGGGTAGTTTGGTCCTTAGCTATTCCGTCGAACCTTTTGCTCTTTCATATGAGATTTGCATTCTATTTTAGTGTTGAACCTGCAGTGCTTTCCTTCTGAGCCTGAAGTGAGCATTTAGTAGTAAGGTTGTGAATTGTTGAGGAGACAAGGAAAGGGAGAGCCACTTGAGAGAGAGGTGGCCTAAAGGAGAGCAAAAAGAGAGAAGCAAAGAGACTTGAGAGAGTTTGCTCTCATACTTAGTTTTGGGGTTTCCGTGTGACTGACAAAAGGATAGCAGAAAACTGGGTATGAAACAGAAAAGAGAGGACCAAAATGGGAATGAATTTAAGGATTATTGTCAGTATCTCCTCAGGAACTGGGTATTCTGTAGGCTTCCCAGGTGTGAATGAAGAAGAGGTTGGTTTCTGCGGGATTAGACCCAGAACCTTCCTGGATTGAGTAAATGAGCATAACTTATAAGGAAGCCTGCTCTGCATGATGAGTATCTGAGTCAAGAAGGTCAGGCTCAGGGGAACACTACATGTTGTGTTGTAGTGGAGTCAACACATGTGCACACATGGAGAGTTGAACAAATCTAGGGAAAACACAAAACAGCAAGAGCTATGCAATGGTGTGAAATTATTTTCTTTTGTACAGTACACAGCAGACATCCAAGAAATCCAAGGGGGGAACACCAACTCCAATGTACTGTATGTGCTAGCGGCAAAACTTTCCAACCTGAGTGACAAAACTAGGCAAAACACTCGTGCAACATAGTACTCAAGTGCGGTCCACTCCCACATATTGGCTTTTTTTTGTCTGCAAAGATGATAGTTGCTTGCTTCACAATATGGCTATTGCGAGGTTCTCAAGTTTTATTTCATGGGAAGGCACTCAAACTTCTGGGACATGTAAAAGTGAAAATCCAAGAACAAAATGAAACATGATCATGGGTAGATGGACCCAATTAGGTACCCCGTGCATAAATGCATGCCTTTTTCACCCAGCTTTTTGTATGTACTACCAGAGTGTATGCACCAAATATATTGCTTCACCAAAAAATGCTTTTCCCCAAGGCTTGACAAAAAAGATGCACACTTGTAGGGTCACTGCACCGACATTAGACAGACAGGTGGAGGTGGATCCATATAGTTTGAAATGGTCTTTCAGGAGGAAAAGAGTATATATTAGTGATGAGGGGTCCACATTGTTGGGACTTTTTATTTCAAAGGCTGGCTGGCAGTCTGGACAGAGAGAAGTCCTTGCAGTAATGCTGCAAAATGCCTATTAGTGCAGACTACACTTTGCTCACAATTCACATGTTGACTATCTGGTTGCAGCCCCCACCCCCCTCCCTCCCTCCTCCTGCAATAAGGCTGTGCATGGGCGGTCCATCAGATGAGTTTTGGGACATGCGCCTGGGGACTACGCGACCTTCCCAAGATTGACAACTAGATTCGTCGAGAAGTCATTCTTTCTCCGAGCAGTAACTCCCTAAATAGTGTTCATCTTTTTTCTCTTTCTTTTGATTCTAACTAGTGAACCTGTTCTGTTGAACAAACTTCCATTGCCCCATTCCCCTGCTCGCACCCATCTTCTCCTTCAGATTGGAGCCAACTGCCACCGACATACACACAAACACACACACACACACACACACAGTGTTCGTCAATTATGATATCGATGTTCAATGGTCCATCTGAAGACATGGTAAATCATGAGTACAACAATTGTTAGCTGACAATTCTTGAGTTTTGAGGACTTGACTGTGAATTCATCTCATCAGCAGCAATTGTTTCAGCTGCAGTCATCACTCACTCACTCACTCCCTCATCAAGGCCACAAATTCAGTTTGGAATTGGCAATGGCATAAACCCTAAACAACTACTTACTACGAATGCAGGGCTTCCTTGCTTCTTTCATCTTTGTCTTCTAGATTCCTTTCTAATTACTTTGTTGGTGTTTGGTCAACTAACCTTCCCCACCCCCACCTACCTTGTTTATTTTTTTCAGCCCGTGGGGGTTTCAGAATTTGGACACCAGACCCAATTTTTTTGGGGGTCCATACAAATATTTAGCTAAATTTGGCTTCAACCTAAATATGAAAGTGAAAAAATTTAAATGTCCTTCTCTATTTTTGGCTACCAACTTGAACCATGTAGAGAATTTTGGCTATTGTTCCTTAATTTAGATTGCATTCTGGCTGTTGAAAATATCAAAAAACACTTGATTTTAGCACTTTTTAAGTAGCAAAAGAAGGCTGACAGTCACAGTTTCTTACTGCCATTTCAAATGTACACACAGCAAAGTCCCTCTTTCCAATTGTTTCATTACTGTAAAGCACCAGCAGAAAATTTCTAGTGTATCTGAAGGGTACCTTATTGAGCAGAATTGCTCCTTGGCAAAGGGTTGGGCATTTTGAGAAGCTAAATGCCCGCACTCACTCCACAACCATTTGGCTTTTCCCCATGGTGCCCAGTGGATATGCGCTGGGTATTACAAGAAAAAGATTAAAATTAGATTTTCTGCCAGTGTTTTACATTGGGAAACCTTCTCAGACAAAGGCATTCCTGAAATAAGTGCCCCTTGGGTCTGCCTTAGGCCGGCCCTAATTTAAGGAATGCCTGGCTCTTCAGGAATTATCCTACACAAATTGTATTGCTAGCATATTGAATGGTTCCAAAACCTGACACCCAGTTTCTGTCTGCCTTCTCCTATTGTAACTTGAGACCGAACTTTTTTTTTATCTTGGGGTATTTTTCTGGAAAATGAGAAAGATGAGTGTCTTTGGGAGTTTCTAATTGCCAAAGTTAAAAAAGTATTTTCAAAAATTTACCACATTCTAAATGGGGTCCTACAAGGTAGCCACCAATACAGAAGGATGCTTAAGTATTTTTTTACTTTCTAAGAATTTTTGTAGTGTAAGTGGAGGGCACTTTATCACAATTATTCCTCTGCCCCACTTCAGGGCGAGCTTTACCAAAAAAACCTAGAGCTCCTGCTGTCTGAAGGTTGGATTGATTTTTATGGTGAGCTTTTTATGCCTCATAAAAGCTCACCAGTCAGAGCATTACCAAAATTAGGCTTGCACTCCACTCAACTCTTGCCTGGGAAAGGACATTAAATTTCATAATGCCTTGCCCCTTGGGCTTTACCTTACACATATTTTGTTTATAACCAAATTGGGTTAAATCATCTTATGGATGATCACCACCCATGCTACATCACAAAATTGAGAAAAAAACAATAGAGCTAAGTAAGTTAGTACTCCCCCAAATTAAGCATCAAACCACCATCAACACTCAACTTGACTCACAAATGTGAACAAATGATTGGATTTTGTAAGCTGAAGATTTGGTCAAAGACAGATTTGGAAGTCTATGAAGATAATAAATATAATAATCCTACTTTCCCTTGCCTTAGTATGAAGTTGTAGGAATAGGGAACCAAAAAAAAGCACTGACAAATATCTTGTCAGTTGTCTAGCTATTTGCAGGATTATAGTCAGGAAGGGCAATTATATAGTAGCAGACTAAAACACCAAAGTTGAGATTAGGTCAGGTGATTAGGATGTTTGTGCATTGATTCTCAGGTTGTGCTGGGGTGTTTCTTCCTTCACTGCTCTTGTGTAAACTTTTTATACCTCTCTCCAGTGCCATGTCATGGAATTGTTGTGGAAACACAGTTGACAATCTTGCCATGTTTCTGTGCCCTTTTCTTTTTGGGGAAGACAGCATTCCAGTACTACTACTGTCCAGGAGCTGGCTAAACAAACATTAGACCTAATTGACTTTCAATTTTAGTTGACAGAGCATTGAACCGACATCATGGGTCCTCCTGGGCCCTGGGGTAGGAGTCACTGGCCTTGGGTGAAACAGCACCACCTACACTGGTAGTACCATGGTAGAAACCAGTGTTGGGCTGTTCTTTAATTTTGTGAAGAATCTCTGCTTCTGGTTTTAAAAGTAAATTAAAAAAGTTCCAGTTCGGGGTTTTACATATTTTTGGAACTGGAATGATCCCAGTTCCAGATCTGGTTCTTCAAACAAAATCAATTGCTGTTCCAGTTTTGGTTCTGAAAATCAGACTCGGTTTTGGTTCAATTCTTCGCAACCCAAATGGGAAGAGGTCATTAGCTACTGGTTAACATTCAGTTATTCCCCAGTTATAGTCTTTTCTTTTCAAGAACTTTTCCTTTCAAAACTCTCTGTTCCAGTTTCAGTTCCACACAATAAACAGAACCAGGTACCCAGCTCTCAGTCTGATTCCACTGGTTCCAGTTGTGATTTCAATTCTGAAAATCAGACCCAGTTCCGGTTCGATTTTAACTAACAGGAACCAAGACTAGTTCTAACCAGTGTTGGCCAATTCTCCCGTTCCAGGAGGACCTCTCAGTTCCAGTTCATAACATTTTCGAAGGGATTGATTTTGGTTTGGTTTTGGTTTTTGTTTTTTTCAAATATGGGATTCAATTTTGGTTCTAGTTTTTTTAGTAAGGGGCAATTTCGGTTTCAGTTTTTCTTTTTATCTTCAAGTTAAGCCAGTTTTGATTCTCAGTTCCATAACCCCCAATTCCGAGTAACTTCCAATTTCAGTTCCAACATTCAAAATATTAATGGAATATACAAAAAATAATAATAATTAACCTTTTATTCAAAAAAGAAGAAGAATGATTAACATGTTTTTAAATCCTAAACTAATACAAACTAGCCTATTTCTAAACCCTAATCTACACTAAATGTCTTTCAAGGATCAAATTTTTTTCTTTTTTCTTTTGTCATTGCCATGTGGTTCCATGTCTAGGGTTTTCAAAATTGTAGCTAGCACCTTGAATGGCCTATTGTCACCCTTGAAGACCCCCAATTCTACCCCATTTCAAATATGGGATTCAATTCTACCCCAATAATCCCTATTTCAGACCACAAAAAATTCCATTATTTAGCCCCAAAAAACCCTATTACAGCCCCCATAAACCCTATTTCAAACCCCCAAAATACCTTAATTCAGCCTCAAGTTTCAAACCCCAAAAACCCTAATTCAAGGTGAAAGAAAATTCTAAACATTGTGACATTATTTAAAAGAAAACCCTAACATGAATCCTAGCAATTTTTGAAGGGTTCATCATATCCTAATGTTTGGGTTTAGAAGCACTAAACTCCATTGCCCCATTGTTCCATTGCACCAAAATCTATAGCAAGGGAAAAAAAAATTAATTAAAACATTTCCTCCAACTTGAGGAGCCCAATTTTATCAATCAATTCATCATTTTCTTCCATCATCTCATCTTCCATTTTCATGGATTCATTGACACTAACACGGGCATCATCTAACTAGTTTTCGTTTGTGCTTATAAGCAACTCAAAAATTTCAATGTGTAATCAAGAACATTGTGCTAGTTATTTGCAAAGCTCTAACATTTAATCTTGGGTAAAAGCACAATCAAAGGAGCCACCCAAGTGAATGGACATTCCTTAAAATTACATTTTTGTATGTTTGAAAAATCACAAATGAAGTATAATAATTTGAATTGTCATAAATTTTTTGGAATATTTTTCATTAATTGTAATATTTACATGCTCAAAGTTTGACAAAAATCAAAAAAAAAAAATGCATGTTCAAAACATTCAAACCTTGAAAGTGGACAATCCTTGTTTTTTTCAAACATCTTTTTTTTTTACCAAATGTGCACCATTCCTTTTGAAAATTGGAGAGAATTTTAACATTGATGATTAGAAAGGAAAAAGGACTTGATGAAAATTGTTTTTATAATTGATTTGAACACATTTGGTTCAAAAATCTTTTGACCTTGAAAATTATGGATTTTGAAAATGTGCCTTTAACAAACATTGTTCATGTTTATGTGATAGAAGGCATGAATGCATAATATACATGATATAAAATCAATTTGTAGTCACAATGTATTTATATCTAAAATGCAATGTTAAAGGGGTACCCTAAATACAAATTTTAAACTTATAAACCAACACAAAAATGACACATGTCATGTGCAATCCTACTTAGAAAATAATTTTTACCTTGGTGCCCCTAGCTTCTTTGACCATGTTTTCACCCTCTTGTTGTTTTGTTCTACTAGTTATTAGTGGGTAGATGCAAGGTAAAGTGGCTCACAACCTTGAAAATAAATGTTTGACAGGTTTTATTGGGTCAAAGACTAACCAAACCAAAAAACCCTTCAATTTTCATGTTATTTTTCAGAAATAATGCATACCCTATTAGAGGCCCTTATTATATGTTTATTTATAAAAAACTAGTTTAGGAAACCCAATTTGAGGTAGCTATTGACTTTATGAAATTTAAGGACTTTCATGTCATTTAAAAATCCATATCAAAAATTCTTCAAATCATATGATGTCAATCTTTCAAACTTGTGTTTTAAAAAAAAAGACTCGTCATATTCCAATTCCCTATATAACATACTATGAATATTTCAATCGTTTCAAAGTTCATATACAAAAACTATTGCTAATCGGCAAGTCCAAAACTTTGACTTTTAGAGTCCATAACACTTTTTACCTTAATGAGTTATGTAAAACAATTTATATCTTCATTTTTATAATGAAGTTAACAATTTAAACCCAAGTACTTAAGATCAAATTGAAATATATGTGCATAGTAATGAAGATTCTAATCACAACACCCTTGTAGAATTTAACTTTTGACACAAAAAGTGAGCCACTTTACCTTGCATCTACCCTAGTAGTTGTGTAGCTCTAATAACTCTTTAATTCACTATGTTGCAGCTTTAATAATGTGTAGTCTTTAATGTTTTGTTGTGGTAGTTATTAATAGCTCTAAGCTTTTGCCATTTTTAGTGTTTTGTTTGAACCAATCTACTAGTTAGTTAACAATTTATTTTTATTTGCAAGGCTACAAAAATGGTGAAGGAAGTGGCTCAAAGGATTACTAAATGGTTCAAAACAAAAATGGGGCTTTTTACTAAAGGGTTAGACATCTAGAAGGAACTAAATGACTTTCATGCTTCACTTGAAGATTGTGAAGTCCCATGGGGCAAAAAGAAGTCTAATAATGATTTCAAATTTTAACTTTGCAATGATTCAAGTTTGGTTTTTAGAATCCATGAGTTGTGGCCATTAATTTATCAAAAACCTAAAATTATTAACAATACTATAACACTAATTTTGTTAACGAAATGCTTGCTAAAAAGAAAGGTTTTAAAATGGACTAGACTTGCTTTGTGCAACCCAAGCACAAGGCATGGGAAGAAGAAAGCACAAAACAAATCTTTAAAACCCACAAGCAACAACAACTCTAAAGGAAGAATTACCTATGGTTATTACTGGTCCTAATGGAATTAAAGCTAATAAAATGGTAGGCCATATCCAACACATCTTGAATGTTCCTAGAAAGTGGCTACTATCCAAACAAAATTGGGTAATTTGAAGTGTTAAAAGGATGAGTTGTTTACTAACATTAAGTTCTAATCTACCAAAGTCCAACTTTGCATGGACAAGTTGAAGGATGTTATTGGTGACAATAATAATATGAAAGAATAATATGAAAAAGTTGAATTTGCACTTAATTTTATCAAAGGCAAAGTGAAATCATCAAAAGCACAAAGGTCAAAGTTTCAAAAAAAAGGTGTTAAATTAACATTGTTAGAGGTTCTCAAGGTGATTAGGATCTTGAACATGCTCGAGTTGAATGGGATGTCCAAAATGCAAAGTTTCTAAGGGTTGAAGAATGTTTGGAACATGCCGAAGGGCTTGTTACAAAATCAAAAAAACTTGCTTCTAAGGAGAAAGAATGCCTTGAATTGTTATCAGAATACCATACCTTTGATATGAAGATTGGCTCAAAAGCTTGGATCTTAAAATTATAAAACATCATTCAACTTTGCATTCTCTTTTTGTAAATGGTGGTGGGAACATACTGATATGTTTTCCTTCTAGACCTATACCACACCCCATAACAAGGCCAAAAGAACCTTTATTCGGTTACTAATTAACCTTTGCTCCATTTGTAACCATTTTTTTCATTGTTGCATGATATTTTGGTGGCTTCATCCACTTGCATGTACCACCTTTAGTGCATAGGGTTTCATATGCAAATGTCTTCAATGCGCGCAAATTCATCATGTGGCATGCATTTTCACCCTAAATGGTGTAAGAACATGGGTTTCAAATTGGTAGATGAAAAGCCTTTACCTACTCAACCCAAAGTTGGATCAAATGGTACAATTTTTCTATGTTCCTACTATTTTTACTAGTAATAAACAATTCAAGTTTTGTATTATCCTTTATTTGTTTGAAAATGTATAGTTCATGTTTGTGTTTATGGATGCAAAATTGAATGAAAAAAGTTTGGTGGATATTAGCTCTTCACAAAAGAGCTTGAAAGAAGGTGGATGTGAAGAAACCATTTCAAAAAGAGACCTACATTTAAAGAAACTAAAGAGGAAGATTTTTTTAATTCCAATGAATTAGAATAGTCAACCTAGAAGTTGAAAGTTGTTATAATTATCATCTTACTTCATAAACAACTTTGCACAACTAGCCTAATTAACCCCCTATAATCATCTTAAGGAATTTTTATGTTACATATCAAACTTTAACTTTTGCTAGTCTCGAAGACCATGTTTTCGTAAACTTACATTGTAAATGTTTTCATTCATGGATTTTGAAACACATTGTCACAACAATTTTGTTTGGTATATTCCTTGTTTGTTTGTTGAGATGTTTTGTTACAAGAATTGTTTTGTTTTTTAGCTACAAGACTAGTCTTATGTTCATTTCCCTTGGTCTAATCCTACACAGTCCTCAACTAACAAAAGACTTTTGTATAAGGACTATTTCAAGTTTAGAAATAAGAGATATAATGTCGCAACCCTAGCTTTGGGCTCGCGACCAAGGCAAAAAGGGGTTGTAAGGTTACGGGTCAAGAGGAAGCCCGGGAGTTAAGGCAAAAGCATTGCAAGGGTGCGGGCCAAGAGGAAGCCGGGGAGTCACATCACATACTCCCGGGAGTGTAAGAAAGTGTGATGGAGTGTGAGGGAGTGAACACTCACACTCCCAAGGCAACTCCCACTTCGGGAGATGGAGTCCCGGTGGACTCCCGAAACTTCAAGAGCGATTTGAAGGGTCAAAACTCAATGTCTTGTTGCGTTCTTTATATCATTGGAAAGATCTTGGAACGTAGATGTCTAAAGTGGGCTCATGTTGCTCATTTGGACATCTGAAACATAAGTTATGGCCAAAAGAAGGGCCAGGAATCAAATTGGCAATTTGACTCCCGACCACAAAAAGTCGGGAATCGACCCGATTTACTTAGCTGCAGGGGGCGTGCCACATACCGTTGGAAAGCTCTCAACAAGAGCTACAACTTTGCTTTAGACTACATCATGATCCAAGGTCTACTCGCAAAGTTATGGGGCTCCAAAGTCGCAAGAGTCCCAGGTGGCGGGATTTCGGGACTCCCACTCAGGAGTCCCGGGAAAGAAAAGCCATCTGGATGTAGGCTCCGTGGCCAGCCACAGAGTATACTTTAAGGGGGAAGGTGGTGGCCTCCCCCAGTCCGGGCCCTGGTGAATCTTGTGTGTCCGTGTTGCCCATGGCTCGTCCTAGCACCAAGGGTGCTCTAACTATGCACTAACCACTTTGTGTGGGTTGTGTGCCCGTGTGAGTGAGTGAAGCTTGTCAACTCTTCCTAGTCCCATCCTGGAACTCCAACACGCCCTTCTACCCCTCAAAGTGTTGTGAGTTAGGGAGCGTGCTCCGACTCCTCCTTCTTCCACTGTGTTCCATTTGGACCCACCTTTGGGTCCTTTAAGGAGTTGGGAGTGCGTCATATAAAGTTTGAAAACTAGAGTCCACATGATGACTCCACTCCTTAATAGTTCAAGAGCAAGAGATGTATAACTCTAGGATTATAATCCATGAGTAAGACTCACATTCTTTAAGATTTGACCTTATAAATAATTAGGCTTATAACACAATTGTAATAGAACTATTATTGCTTCCTTGTATATGTGGAAATGTGATTTGGCTCCCCCCAACACTATAATTATGTGCATGCAAGCAAAGAACACTAGCTTACATAATTAGTCCAAGTTTGTTTTGATTTTGGTTTAAATAAATGTGGAAATAAGGGTATAATTCTTTGGCATCCAAACCATGATTAATATGGAAAAAACGAACATTGTGAAAAAGAAATTCATCCATGTACAATAGTTGCATAGGACAGTATTTGAATTGTATGTATGGTATGGCTATACAATTTATACAATATGGCTATACATTTATACATCTATGATTAGTTGCATCTTTCTAATTACACATGCAACTATTTTGATGGCCATATAATTTATGACACATGTTAAAGCCAATCAAATTTGGACACATGGCTAGGTAGGTAAGTATTTATGGAAATAGGTAGGTAAACCACATAAATAGCCTAGGCTAGTTAGGCCACGTAGGCTAACTAAATGTTGACACAATGCATCTAAGTAGGTAATTAATTACACCTAGGTATGTAAGTAGGTAGCTAGGCCTAAAGTAGATAGGTAGGTTTAGGATTATTTTATTTTATTTTTATGATTAACAATAGGGTCAAGCCTCTTTATTGTTCATCCCAACTGGCACTTGGTATTTGGTTTTTGAACATGTCTAATGCACCTACTTATATAGTATGCAAACTTGGAATGGAAAACAAAACATATGGATAAATAGATTAATTACAAGATAGATGCAATTATTACATCACAAATTTACAAGCTTCATGGGTTTATTCCAAATCCATGCAAAATTTGTTATTTCATAAGTTCATATTATTAAAGCACGCATGTCATGCATTATTTTAAACACAAAAGTCATGTACACAACTTTCAGTTGTAAACAACACAAATAGACATACAACATCCCTATCTAAACAGTATGAATAGGCATATAACATTCATGTTTAAATAATGCGCATAACATCAATGTTCAAATAATACAAATAGATGAATGACATCTATGTTTATCTTATACAAACATATAAAAAGTAAATTTCATACAATTATATTGCCAAATCATGACCCATGAAGTTTATGATGTAACTAATATTTATGTTATATTAACTTAATTTGCATAATAGTTATAATAATTATATTATAAATAATAGTAGCTAATAGGTAAAAATGTTATTTATGATCACATTAATCTAAATATAATAAATAATATTGAATGAAAATACTATTATTATTACTATCCTTATTTATAATATATTTAACATAATATTATTATATTAATATTGAAATTATATTTAAGAACACATCATAATTATTATAAAATATGATTATTAATGTAAGTAATATTTATTTTATTTTATTATTTTAATAATATAATTTAATATTAATATCATAATTTGCCTAAGCTACTTAATACTAACTTAAGTTAAGCTAGGCTAAACTAATGAATTAATATAATAATATAGTTAGTTGTGGGATGGTTAATTAAATATAAAATTATTATTATACAAGGTATAATAAGGTAGGTTATAAAATTGAAAGTCGATAATTATCTATAGGTGTACTAGTTTAATTGAATTAATTTATGTTACTTAGTTTAAGTTATATATAATAATATTATACCTTTAAAAACATTTATATAAATTTAAGCCATTATTTTTATGACATGTATCCATTTTAGACATTAATAGTTACATGTTAGTTGGACACACAATTGTATACAATAAAAATTATACGATACCAATTTTATAGTTGCAAGCATGACCAATTTAGTTGCAAATGACAAATAGTTAGACATAGTTACAAAATGACTAGTTACTAAAACATAATTTCTTCTAGTGGTGATCTCTGTTACATTAAGTTTTCAAATACACATGATTGACATTGCAATGAACACAAATTGGGAGGGCTATTTCTAGTTTTTGTGCATTTGTTTCATTAGTCCAAAAATGGGGTGTAGTTCACTAACCTAAATCACTATGGGACCTTAAAAATGAAATAAGTTTAGTGCATTTTAATGATTTCACCCTGGTTAAAGTTTTTACACTATAATATCATTATGTAAACATCAAGTTTCCCTATTAGCTAACATAATTCAGTATTATAATTAATGTGATAAATAGATTCATTTTTATGTTGTTTTAAATACCCTATGTTATTTTATAATATACCCTATATTATTTTTGGTTACTTTAGTTATTCTAACTTATACCTTAAGTTATTATAACTTATTATAAGTTATTATAAATTATTATACATTATTCTACCTTAAGGTATCCAACAATAACTTAAAATATAATAACCACCAATAACCATTAATAAAACAGCCAATAGCCACTAATAGAATAGCCATCAATAATCACCAATAGTCATTAATAAAATAACCATTTATAGCCACCAATAAAATAACCATTAATAACCACCAATAGAATAGCTACCAATAACCATTAATAAAAGAACCATTAATAGCCACCAGTATAATAGTCACCAAACCAATAACCATTAATAAAAAAATAACAAATAACCTATGGTAATATAACCCGAAATAGCCAATAATAACATAAGGTGAAATAGCCTTAAATAGCCAAAAGTAATTTAAAATAATTGAAAATAACCTACAATGAAATAATTAAAAATAACCAAAATCAGAATAGCCATAAATGGTTGTAAATAATGTAGGGTGAAATAACTTAGAAAAATGAAAAATAGCCTTTAAATAGTTGAAAATAACTTAACATATGTAATATTATTATATTGACAAAAAAATATCCATTTATTAAAAAAAAAATCAAAAAATGGTCATTGAAATGTTATTGAATAGTCACATTAAAAAAAACATTGTTCAAATGATTTTACACTTTCAAATGGAAATAAATGTAATTATGTGCATTATTGAAAAAACTTTTAAATTAGACTTTAATCATTTCATTTGGACAAAATTTGAATAAAATATGAATTTTCAAAGTTTATGTGTTTGTAATGTTTAAAATGAAGTATTTGATAAATGAAATACAATGTAACACATTATCACAACAAATGTGGTGATTTGATGGTAGGGTGTTTATCTCCATTTTAAAGGTCAAAGGATCAAACCTCACAAATGGTGTGTTCATGATCAATAATGGTAAGTTGACTGAATATTCTCCTATGTGGTTCCCTAGAATATGTGCCTATTTAAGTTGATTATAACACCTATGTACCTAAGCTAGGTTTTTAACCTAACATAGCATAGGTAATGACACATGTCAATAATTCATAGGCTAAAAATCATAAAATTATCAATAATATTAAATATTACATTAAATATTAAATTACATGTTGCTTCATTAATTAACTAACAAATGAAATGGCTTAGTAAATTTGTATTTCACTTGAAAATAACCTTATTTCATTAAGTACTAATGGACTAACTCACTATCCAGAATAATTAGTCCCCATTCAGTAAACAATTGACTAATTTCACCATGATAAAAATGTCCAAATTCATTCAAAATCTAGTGAAACCCAAAGTGAATTAGAACGCATTTTGGTGTAATGTTTAAAATGGAAGTGCTACATGAAAAAAATACTTCAATACAAGCTAAAATGGGCACAATACATAATGGTTAAATTCGACCATGACAACTGAAAAAACAAAGGACAAAGGTCATGTCCCAAATGACCAAAATGAAAAAGAATGACTAATGCAAAACATTGGAAAAACACATGATTAAAATCTAATTTTGAATTCTATGTATTACCAAAGAGTTGTTCGGATGAGAAGCAATTAATTTGAAAATGGACATAACACATAATCTATGGGCACAATAATGAATAAACCTTATTTAGTTCTTGACTCCAATAGTTGTCTATTTGCCAAGGACTACAAATTTGTTTCTTGTATATTAAGATAAAAAGTGTAAATTGGGACAAAACCCTTACACCTATGAACAATCATCAACATAGGAAACTTTGCACACAACATTATTTATGAAATAACAATATGCATTTGGAGATGTATTTAACAAAACATAGGTTTTATGATTTTTATTTCACTTATGATACCAAATGCCACATGTAATAACTAACCCCCTTCTTTCCAATTGTTGCTCCAACCATTAGTAAAATCCTCTTGACAAGTGAATAGAGGTTTGTTACACAAAATTAGGAAAAATTGTTCACCACTAGAAATATCATTAGTGACAATAACAAAGTTGTTTCCTTGGGCAATACTGTTTGCTAAGGATTGACCATCACCTCCCCAAATTGGTTGAAAGTTGTTATCATCTAACATAGACCTAGCTGCAAACCTCTCAATCAATTCAAATCTAATTTTCTTCGAAGGCTTCACATGTGACCCTAAATCACAATCATCTTCATCACCCCCATCAAAACAAGTGGGACCAAAATAGCTCAATTCTTATATCAACAATAATTCAAAGTCAAGGTTATCTAAAAAAGACATGCAATGAATCTTATGAAATTCCTCCACTATTGCACATCCATACAATTGGTTCTAAGTATCTACATCATTTAATGCCACATTCTAAAAGATGCAGGACACATATTGTCATGCACTAAATGGCCCAACATATTCTTTTGCAAATGTCAAATGTAGGAACTCCATAACATTTACAACATTTCAAAAAGGGGTTACATTTAGTCCAAGTTGTTATTTCTTTAATTCTTTCTTTGTTATTGCCCTTGCTCCATCATGTTATCCTTTGCCATATCCAAAACCAAAGAAATCACATAACATGCGGTAGCCTATAAGGTTGTTAGGACCAATAATCTTCTTGGGCTACCAAACAACAACAAAAACTAACCACAATAACCATCACTCCACAACTATGATCAATTAGGTGAACACCTAGCTTTTGCAAATGTTTCCAATGAAATTTAAATGCATGTTGAACAAATACGATATTGTGTTTTTTGTTGTTAGATACATAATAATCATAGGTGCAATCACACTAACATGAACCACAAGTGTAACATGTGTTTAATTTTTCATGTTTAGAAATGGTAATTTAATTTAGTGTTGAAAGTATAAGATTTATATATATAATAAGGTTCATAATATATCATTGGAACATGTGAATTATTCTAAAAAACATCCAATGAATAAAACGTTTTCAAAAGCACTCACTAAACATTGTATTGTGTGTTTTTTAACATTAAAAAGACTTATAAATAGACTTCAAAAGTTTTGAAATTTACATATAGATTTTGAAAACTTTTACATAAACTTTGACATAATGATATTCTTAAAAAATTAAAGATTTTTGAAGAATTTTTAAAGATTATTCACCCAAAAGTAATCCTTAAAGCATGCAGGTGTGGTTCATGTTATCCCATTTGCACCTTGATACTCCTTGATTATCTCTTTGATATCAAGGTTGTTGAGATCAAGATCCATGTTGTGATAGTAAGTGATGTGCACTAAAATTTAGTTATCTAAAAATTGTACTAATGCATCTTTGGGATTTCATTCTAACCTTCAAAAGAATACTTCTTTGCAACATCAATGACAAAAAGGACCACATCCTTGGAAAAAATCAAAAGACATTTTAAACTTCCTATCTTTCCACTTTAACACAAAGTCATGAACTATGACATGTGTTAATTTGGGCTAGAAATATGCAACAAAGTTTGATGATGGGGTTTCCAAACTCTCTAATCTTGTGAGTTTTTTCTCTTCGCCAACTGATGTTAACCCTATAAACACCTTCTAAAATCACTTCCACTACATTAGTTGCCCATTTCTAGAAATTTCATGTGGACAACAAGTGTTTTGTTCCTTAAGTCTTTGCACATACCATGGTTTCAATCACTCAAAAGTGGTAAAGTAATTTTTTATGAAAGAATTTGCCTCCATGAATCTAGTGTAAACCTCAAGCTACATATTACAATGTAACAATTAGTCCATGTAAACTTGAACCTTTTACAATGTATAAACTATACATTGTCAATTGAAAAAAAATGTACTCCTTATTGTACCAATTCCTTACACCTTTAAAAAGAACAAGGACTGTACTAAGGTAAGGGCTAAAGTCCATGAGGAGGGCATACATAAGGACTCCAATCCTTACTATCAAAACTAATCATTACCAATAACATAAAAATGAACCATTCCTTTCAATAATATGCTCCTAAAATAATAGTCCTATTCCTGAACAATGGAATCATGCTAGTCCTTAACCAAGGATTAGATGAATTTTTATACTTAAACATGATTAATTATAATAGTGTAAGGATGATGTTAAGGTAAGCAATAGAGATTATGAAAAGGATGGACACAAGGACTTCAATCCCTATTATTAATTTCAATTGTCATTATTAGTTTAAAAAGGACAGATAAAATGTGCAATTATTTATTAAGGAAATTAATGTTAGTCCTTAAACAAGGACCAAATCACATTTTACACTTGTACTGACTTGATTAATCAAAGTCCAAATTCCAATTGAAAGCACATAAATAGATTTGCATAAAATAGAATGTCAATCCTACTCAAGATGAAACAACACATTTGAAACAACACTAGAGATGTAATCAAGTATAATTGTGATTCAAGGCACAAGCATAATGATAAGATTTTTTTATTTATGACATAATAACCAAAATATGGAAAATTTTAAAAATCACTACATGTTGATCACATTTGAGGTGCAAACTTGAAAAGAAAATTGCAAGGTGCAATGTTCATTAGATCTCACCTAAAATTGGGTGTGAATTGAAGTTTTTGACCCCAATGCAAAGTTGAACAATATCCTTCTTGTTGGGTGAGATAGTAGTCTCTAAAGTCCACCAAAATTCCACAATCCCTCACATTTTCGGCCAAAACATCTTATTTGTGTAAACACTATTCACAAACCCATAATGGCAAATTCAAATTTAACATATGCACTGTTCTTTTAATGGACTTGTATAAAAAACATTTGACCATTCCTAATACCCCTACCACTACTTTACCACTAATGGTGTTATTAGAGCACTAGAACACAAACCGCAATATTTGACCATTGCATTTATTGCTTATAACTATTGTGACATTGTGATGACATCAATTTAATTGCCCACAACTAACTAGCAACAAGTTTGCAATTCAATTAGTTCACATCTATATATGGGTTGAATTTATCATCCAAAAGTAACCATATGAAGTTCCATTAGCTACAAGCAAAATGGTGTTTAAAAACAGTTGACAAATGTCTATATACATTAATTACAATAATTATTTCATTTATGATTGAACTGAATATTCAACACTTTTAATTAATATTTCAAATTAATATTCACAATATTTTTATTGTAATTATATTAATTTCATAACATTAAATTACTTATAATTTCAAATAAATTACATATATTCCAACATAGACTATTATATTAATTATTTGTGTATTTTTAATAACAAAACCATTACTATAATTAATTTATAATAATTATAAAATAATAATAATTACTTTATTTATACATTAATTATAATAAACACATAATTTATACATCGACTTAATTATTCATAATTTTAATTTTACAAATTTTTTAAATTAAAATATTACCCACTATAATTAAATGAATCAATTTAGTTTTTATAATGTAAAAATTATACTATAGTTCCCAATCGTAAAAAATAAATATTTTATTTAAGATAATTTTTATTCTAATAATAGTAATTAAATATCATGTGCATAATTGAAAAGTTATTTCCTATAATTAAGATTTTTATTTCAAATTTTTATAATAATCTTTAAATAATGAAAAAAGTTGATGTAATTACTATATTTAAAAAAAAGATACACTAAATAATTGTATGTATTATTCATTATTTACTTATTTAGAGTAAATTGTTAATAAAAAAACATAAATTTTCATAATAATAATTATTATTTTATAATAACATGAAATTATTGTAAAATAAATATGTTTATTTTCTAATTGAACATAATTATTCACAATCTATAATTTATAACTTTAAATCTGAGCTAAAATTTTGGAAAAATAACAATGTAGTTAAAATAAATATTATCGTGATTGTAATTGCAAGAATTATTATACAATTATTTTATATTTCATTTTCTATTTATTTTTCTTACTTATCTATGATAAATATTTTTATAGTAAATTTATTGTAATTAGAAAAATTAATGTATGTTTAACAAATTATTATATTTATAGTTAAAATTTACCATTTTTTTTACCAATTAATTCTTTTACAATCATAAATTTAATTATTTAGTTATTACTGTAATTATTTTAATATTACTATGTAAATAAATAATTTCTGAAGGAATTTATTTTCTAATAGCAATTATTAGTGGGCTATTTATAATTTGAAAGTAAATATTTATAATATTTTTTAATGCAATTATTAGTGGATTATTTATAATTCGATTTTTAAAAGTAAGAAAATATTTTTAAGTATTTTTAAAATTTATCTATGAGTTATGTGTTGACAACTTGTGAGTAATTTGATAGCTAGTTAATTAAATATTAAAAAGTTCTTAATTATTTAAATAGTTGATAATGAATATTTAATATTTGTAGTATATATTTTTATTTTAACTATATGTTAAATTTAATCATTATTAATCAAATGATTATTTAATTATCTAGTGAACGATTTTACTTGAATTGTTTAGAAATCTAAAAATTAAGAACAAAATGCATGAAGAAAGTTTTGGAACTATAACTTAGTTTGTGAGGAAATTACAATTTCAAAACTTATTCCATATTGTTTGTTTTCCATTCTTATTTTGAAGATTACATAAACAAAAGGGTGTGGTCATTCAATTTCACATGAAGAAATTTGTGCACATGGGATGAACCTATTAAAAGGCTTAACCCAAAAAAAAATTTAAAATTATGCACAATTCTAAACTACCTACCTCCCCAACCTACTTATCTACCTAGTTAGGTAGGTACTTAATTTGACCTACCCACCTAGGTTGACCTATGTACCTACCTTTTTACCTAAATAGGTAAGTAGGTATGTAATCTAAGTTTGTGAACACCTCCTTATAACTAGGTATCTAACAACATAATATTAATATTTTGTATAAAATTCATTTTAAACTATCATGTGGCATAGTTACATTGGGCCACATGTCATTATATTAGATCACCCAAGCATTTGGATTAAACATCCTATATTATTTCAAAATAATAATTATATTTATATTTTAAATAATTAAAATTTGGGACACATTGCAACACATCATTTCGCCTCAAGTGTGACCAAAATAGTCGCATCTTAATTGCATGTAACAATACATATATAATGGAATTAAAAGATGAACTTGTATTTGTTGAATTTTTCTTTCATCCAATACCCCTTATCATTTGTGATTAATATCACATGCGACTTCAAGGTGATTAAGAAGATTTTAATTGCAAATGTCACTTGTGTTTAAAAAATTTCACAAAGAGAAGTAAAAAATAAGTATTTTTTTTCTTGTGGAGGTGGCTATATTGCAATCCATTGGACGCATGTGTAGTCCATCTTTCTTAAGTGCTCTTCCTTTATGGCTAAGGGAGTTCAACAAGTTCTGTATTATGGCATTTCTCTTTAAAGCTTCTACAATAATACCAAACCCTTAAGGCATCAACACATGCAACTTAGGCGCTTGAAGGACTTTTGACCATGTCTTCTACACCAACCAAAATCTCAAGCCCTTAAGACATAGATTGCATGAGATGCAATCCTTTTGGCTATTAGGGCATCTACCCTTCATTACCATCCTAGACATGTTCATTATCAAGCTTGAATAGTAGTCTTATGTTCTAATTTTCAAAGTTGACATCTTTGTTGACAAATTGGCCAAAGTCACCTTTGTCTTTCTTGTGCCCTTTCACAATAAACATTCCTTGTGTAAGCTCCATGTAACACCTCACATCAACAACAAACTATTTCCAAAAAAATAAAGAATATATGTAACATTTCAAAATTTGAATACTAAAACAACCAAATCCCACACAATGTTATTGAATGCATTCTAATTTGAAATCATAAATCAAACCTCCAAAGTTTTTTGTGGTGTCTAACCATGACCACACAATTAGTGATCATGCAAACCTTGAGGGTGATTCAAGCACACTATGGTGGCCAAAAAATGTTGTCACAAATATTATTTTTCAAAATTATGCAACTTTCAACTTCCACCAAGCCAATATTAAAAGAGGTTTTCATAAATTATACTCAAAATAAAATAGCTCAATTGTCGAATAATAAAATTATCAAAGGAAACTACTCTTTTTATTAATATTAAATGATTAGAAAAACATTTGTGAAAAAATAGATGTTGTTACAATATACTACAAAGTGCAAATATATTCTTTAAATGATTAAGATAATTGCAAAATTTGATGAAATACTTAATTATATATTGAATATGAATTGATTGTACCATTTCAATTACAATTGAAAAGCTTGACTCACGTGATCTCACAAAAAACATATGGACAAGTTTTTCATTCAAACAAAGATAAGTGTGTTGAAAAAAATTACTTTTCATTTGAAAGATAACAAGAATTACATATCAAAATGCTAGATGAAATCAAATAAAAATTTCCCCCAAAATAATACAAAATGTACCCCAAAAAAATCATTTTCTTGCTTAAAGCAAGCCTCCTATAGTGTACTACCACCCTTGACACAATTTTCCACATGGCCAAAACAACTTGCAAGTTGGTACAAGTAGTTCTTCACACACTTAAATGTCAATAATTTTTTGACACCACCATCGCAAGACCTTAACTAGAACATGTGTTGCAACATGAAAATATTCTTCACATGCTAAATGTGAACGACTATTATCTATATTATGGACATCACTACTACAAGTTTTTAACAAATCTTTGGCTAGAACATGTGTGTGAACATTCTTGGTGCACTACAACAAGAGAACCTAATGTGCGTAACACCACAACACAAGTTGAACATTGGGCTCCCTGCCCATGTACATTTTTTTTTAAAAAACATGCATAATATACTTATTAACCATATATTTGACATTTTTTAGTTGAAACGGATGATCAAATTTCAACAAATGTCACATGGACTCCTAACAAAAAGGACAAATTCCTTGGTCAAAATGGGCGACAAGGTGATAGAAGTTTGGTATTCCTTAAGTAGTTTCAACCCACATATAATCATATAACGTGCACCCAATCAACCCCAAGCAGGGGGTGTAAACATGTAATGGATTTGGTAAATGGGCATGTCATTTTGCATTTGGGAGTTGATATGACAAATGATAGTTGGACAAACCCAAGATTTAAAAGGCATGCAAGGCTCTATATCGTAGGCCCACCAATGCAAAACATAGTTCATTTTACCAAATATTCTAAAAGTGGTTTAACCCAAGGACAATAAGTTTGAATTTGGTCCTTTGTCACGTAGAAACTCCATGGGTAATGAGGTCAAGGGGGTGTGTAGATTACATGATCTCCTAGAAAAAGTTGCATGTGACCTTTTAGTCAAAAAAACTAACTATTCCCAACACTTCAAGGATGAGGTGGCATTTGCATTCCTAGCCAAAATATCAATACACAAGGTCACCATGGTTGATGAAATGAACAATCTTTCTAGGTTGAATGCAATTTTGCATCAAGAAAATATTGGGCAACAAGGTCCATTAATGCCACAATTTAACCCAACTTTTCAAACATTAATTGGGGAGGATAGTATTAGAAGACTAAAAGATTCCTAGATTTAAGTTGAAGAGGATTCAACATAAGTATTAGGCACATCATATGTACATAACTTGTACAACCTGTTGAGCAAAATTTCGTATATGTCATATTTATGAATGGGGTGCAATCATAATACAACGAGCCAAAAATGGTGTTGGACCACAAAGAAAAATAATCAAAATTGGATAAATATTTATGTTTGGCCATTTAAAGCCATGGTAATCATGGCAAGTTATTATTTTTTCATTCATATGAATGTTAAGGAATTCAAACCAAAAATCCATTTGATAAAATTTTAACAACTTAAGTTTTGATTTAAGACCTTCAAAAGTGCACAACAACACGTTTGCAAAGTCAATTTTACAAAGGACTATCAAAGTTATATAATTAAACACATTTGATGGGAAAAAAATTAAGAGGATAAAGACCTATTAACCACATTTTTAAAGCACTCATACCCTAAGATAAGTGGAATTCTAAAATTTTAAAAATTCAAAGAACTTTCCAAAATTGATCTAAAATTAAAAATTTTCAAAAGTTCTCTATCGCACATAAATGGGTTTAAATGTACATGATGTGTTAAGAAAAGTTGTAGTTTATTATACAAAAAAACATAAAAATGTAAAAAAATAAAAATGGTTATGATTTGAAATTATTATCATTTTTAAAGAAACATTAAATTTTTAAGGAATCAAGACACTTTCAAAAATTCATATTTATTCAAAAATGATGAAAAAGAAAACATGTCATGTACTTGAATAACTATAAGCATTTATTATAACAAGTTGCAAAAAAATTGTTCCAAAATTCATTCATATGAAAAAAAAACATTTGGGAAAAAGGACATGTTGTACTTTTTTTCAATAATCATGTTGGTTCATTGTATCCCATTTGCACCCAATGGCAAGAAAAATGTTTCCCCAATTATGTAATAGTTGTGATAACTTGTACACAATAAAATAAAAAGTGATTATTTTTCACCTACTAAAATTTTTCCAATGATATTGTGATTAAAAAACTCATAATAACACAACATACATATTTACAACATACTTGTTTGCATTTGTTCAACACTTGATTTCAAATTGAATCAAATTTTAAATCTCAATTACATTAATAAAATGGATAGTTTGAACATTTGGTGAAATTATGATAAACACCAAATAAGGTCTAATATCAAATGGTAGCATATTTATTTTCACAAAAACATATATTTCAGACAAGACATATGGTAAACCCATCCTTGGGTGGTACCATTAAGAACCACCTCAAGGAATGGTTAAATAACCAAAAATGGCCAAATTATTTTTCCTAGGCCCTTTAAATATTTTCATTATTATTATTTTTCATGTTTATCCATTACATACCTTAATATATGGTTGAAGTTTATTTTGGAATATAAAAAAATAGAAACTGTTAAAATTTTGCATTCCTAGTAAAGATTACGCTTTCAAAAATTAATAACTTTAACTTTGGAAATTCATAACTAAATTATATTTATTCAATTAATTGCCTAATAAAAACCTAAAAATAAATAGATTTCAAAAATATCTTAGGAAAAACATTCCCAAAAAACCTTTCAAATCAGGTTTCAAAGTTGTGTTCCTGACCAAAAAGTTCAAGGAAAGGAACTAGTAAGTTACGTTTTTGAAACTTTTTTTAAATGCAATGATTAGGAACATAAAAATACACAATATTTTTGATATTATTGAAATTTCAAAATCTATGGAACCTAATAAATGTACTCATTAAAAAATTTATGAAAAAGAAATTTTAAATGTTTCCTTTAATTTTTTAAAGTTTGATGGGTTCAAGAAAATCAAGGTGTGACATTGCTAATAGTAGCACCCAAGGATGGGTTCGCCTTATATAAACTTATTGATGGGAATCTCAATTAATGTTTTCATTTTGCCAAATGGTTAACCCCCTTAAACAATGTGAAATCGTGACGCCTTAATGAATCTTGACATGGAAACACAACCAATTATGGGATTCATATTTTAAGGTCATTGTCATTTTATGCCTCTCATTAATGTTGATGTCCTTGTCATTAGCATCATTGCATTACTTTTTCAGCTTTGAAATGCCTATCCCATGCAAGGTTATGATGATATTTCACCCCCTTATTTTGTCACAATTCATTGATATCCATGATCCTTTCCATATGTAATTAGTTGTAATTGTGTTTGCCTATGAAAGTCATTATTGCCTTATCAACTAGCCTCTTCTTCTTTTAAGTGACTCATTGTGTGAACAAATTTTGAATAGGCGGATGAAAATGGTCCATGGAAGCAAGGCGAAGGCACATTACAGTGACCCCCTTTGGGGTGTCACATTGTACCACTTTCCAAGGATATGCATGTTTGAGTGTATCCCACTTCAAACTTTTGAAAGAATTTGACAATATTTTTGCATATTATGTTAAAATATAACCTAGGCAATATATTTTTTAAAATGATTTCATTTCATTTTATAAAATGGGAAATTGGAGTATATTTGTGGAAATGAATGTAGTGTATTTGTGTACTCAAAAACACAAATATACTCCAAAAAAAATTTCAATAATTTTTAATCTTTATGAATGTTGAAGGTATATTGAACCATGTCATTTCACATACAATAGAAGAAATCTTGTCCATATTGACCATCATTTTGCAATTACAATGCAATTGTTGTCCAAACCTACCATATTTGCAACTACGATATTTGTAATCCTATGTGTCCATGCAATTGCAAATATATACCACTACATCTGCAACTAAATGATGCACTATAAAAAAACGTGGCTTTTCAAAAGGTCAACTTGATCGAAATGTCCACATTGACCCAAGGGTATGTCCATTTTGATTAAAGGTTTGGGGCATGAAAAACACATGTTACATTTGGCCAGTACATTTGATTAAAGTGACCTTTTTGACTAAGTGCCAAGTTAAAGATTTAAACAAATATCCATCAAAATGGTCGTGGCTTAATCAAATTGGCCACATTGGATGTCCATAGGGTTTAGTCAAATTAATCATCTTGATTTGACCCTTAGTCAAATGAATCATATTCATTTGATGACTTAGCTTACTTGTTAAACTTAGGCTACCTACCGAACCTAACATAACTAATAGGTTAGGCTAGGTCTAAACTACCTATTTAACCTAACATAATTAATAGGTTAATAGGTTATTTGTTAAGTAATAACCTAACTAGTAGCCTAGCCTAAACCTATTTAATAGATTACTTAGGACGTAGCCTAGGACTATTAAATAGCCTATAAGTAGCTAGTGTAAGCTTTTAAAGTAGGTTTAGGGTTTAGGATTAATAATGTTAATAATGTTTGAGCATTTATGCATTTTAGTACACATTTTATGAATTTTGAAAATTGTTGGATTATGACAATGTGAAGCCTTTCAAAAGTATGTTTTTAATACATTTAGGATCAAACATCTAAGTGAATGTATCATTGGATGGTACAAAAAGGAACATCACACCTTCATTGTATTATATTTATCAAATTTTAAGAAAATATAAGAAACACTTAAATAAATGTTTCCACCATCATTTTCTTGAATACATTCACTATATTTTATAGACTTTGAAACTTTATCAATATAAAAAATTATTTTGAACTTTGATCAATGTTCTTAATCATTGCATTTAGAAAAAGTTTCATGAATGTAACAATGATTACTTTCCTTGAACTTTGTGGTTATAAATATAATAAAAACAAGTTTTGAGTTTTCTCCTTTTGGATGTAAATTTTGAATGTACTTTTAAAAAATATTTTATTTTATTTTTTGTAAATTAATTGATTGAATAACATTATATGTTTGTAGTGTCCAAATCAACTTCTTTTGCAACTACATTTGTAACAATCCCATGTGTCACTATAATTGCAAGTGTTTTGTGATCACATATGTGATTACATTATAACAAATCTCAATTGTACATGCAACTCCAACTCGCAATTATCACAAGTTTATCAATGAAAAGATTGATTAAAAATGAACATATGTCATCCATTGATGGTTGACAACCAAGCTGCTTTTGTAATTGTATTTGTAACTATACATAAATGACTAGATAACGCATGACATCTAAATTACTATAACAATTCAAAGTTTACAAGTTCATTTTTGGTTAGTTGGTAGGCTAAAAAAACCATAATACCTAACTACTTATTTAAAACCTAAATAGGTAGCTCATCTACTTAGTTAAGTAGGTAGGTAAATAAGCCATCTACCTAGATAACACAACTCCAAAATGTGACATTTATGATTGCATGACTATGTAGTTCAAAAAACCAAGTTGTGTTTGCCATTAATTGCAAATGTGGATGTAGTCCGAAAAACCAATTATGACTGCATCTTCTATGATTGCAATTTTAAAAACATAAATATTTTTAATTTGATAAAATTTATATTGCCACATGTTAATATAAACTTAACTTTTTTTTTTTTTTTAAATTATGATTTCCCACATGGCAATTTAGAGCTAAATATTGAACTATTTGGCCCAATTATGTGATGCCACATGGCGTGCACTTAAAGTTAAATTTTTAATTATTTGACTTGATTATGTGATGTTATGCAGCATGCACTAAAACTACATTTTGAATTATTTGAACCAATTACGTGATGCCACATGGCATCCAAAGCATAACCTAGGCCACCTACCTTAAAGACCCATAGGTGTGACTAGGTTGTAAATGAAAGGAGTTGAACCTTTCACCTTCAACTTGGGGTTCAAATGCTCAATTGTTGCAACACAAGTTTTTTTATAATAACATCAATTGCCATCAAAATTATAAACCTAGGGCTAACCTTGGGTAGTTATGAATCTAGCCTAGGCTAACCTAGGCTTCCACAAGGTAAAACTAGGTTGATTTAATATTACCTAGGTTAAAATGGGCTAGACCTAGATCATTTAGGTTAAATTTTAAATTTAAGTAGGTTAAACTAATAGAAATCAAGCTAAACACAACTATTTAAGCTAAATTAAGATAAATTATGTTGTTTAGACTAAACTTAGTTAAATTAAGTTAAACTAAGTTACTTTGAATAAATATGGTTAAATTAAGAACTTTAAATTAGACTATTTTGACTAAATTTGCCTAAATTAATCTCACTTAAGTTATTTAGGTTATTTTGATTAAATTAAGTTGTAGTTGGTTATTTGATTATTTTAAATTTGGGTAAACTTGGTTAAAGTAACATTGAACTTGAAAAAACATGGCTAAACTAACATAAATTTGGTTAAAATAATATAAAATTAATTGAACTAAATTAATTTTGGTAAGTTTTTTTAAAGTTTAAATATAGTTAAATTAACATAAATTTAACTACACTGGCTTATTTAAGTTAAATTAAGCTAAACTACATTACTTGGCATAAATTAGGTTAAATTAGACTAAAGTTGATTTTATAACTAAATTAAACTAGAGTAAATATTATTAAAACAAATTAATTTTTCAAATTTTGTTTAATATTGATTAAACAAACAAAAATTTGGTTTAATTAAATTATTCTAAACATGATCAAACACGACTAAATTTGAATAAACAAGGCTAAATTTTGGTAACCTTGGCTAAACTTGGTTCATTTATCATAAATTATGCTAAATTATGGTGTTTAGGTTAAGCTAAGTTAAATTTGACCCAATTTCACTAAATTTGACTAAAATAAATTAATTTTAATTAAACTTGGCTAAATTAGGTGAATGCGACTAAATTAGGGTAAAAACTTGATTAAATTAAACTAAAATTGATTAAACTTGATTGAATTTGATTACTTAGGCTACATTTGGTTAAATTTGGTGAAAATTGGTTAATCCAAACCAAATTAAGCCATGGGGTTAATTAATTATGCCAAATTAAAATGAAATAGGCTCAAATAAAGTTCAAGTATTTGAAAGTAGATGAAATGTTTTTGTAAACATTTGATTTTTTTCAAACACCTCAATATTGATGTGGTGAACATTTTAATATATATTTTTAGTTAATTGAATCTTTTCCATAACTAAAATCATACCTCCCCCCCTAAAAAAATGGCATAATTGTTGGGGATACTTTTGGGGTACTTTTTCAAGTCCAAATGATATGACACAAATTGCTTTGAAAAGCTAGAAGGAGTTTAAAGATGCCCATGAATAAAATTAAAAGTTTCATTTGTTTTGAAATGTTAAAGGAAGGTTAGAAATTTGAAAGATTATTTTTTTGTGTTTTCAAGTAGAAAACAAAGTAACAAGTGTGTACAATATCTTGCACATTGTTAAAATATGTGCAAGCCCCTTCCAACCTACATATCTTCATTTTTTGATCTTTTTTGTTAATGAATTCATTTTTAAAAAAGAAGCATAAACTATCCATTTATTCAGGGTTGTCATAACTTGTTCAAAAGTTTAAACAACACAAGTTGATCATGTTTGCAACTATTAAGCCCATTATTTGTAATCATAATTATAGTCATATTTGTAGTTGTATTTATAGTCACATAGTAGTTATAACCATAATCACTAAAATGATAACGATTGGAAGGCATATATAACTATATGATTACATTTCGATACTAGTTACAAATTGTCTTAATCATAAACATCACGTTTCAGTGTTATGTATAGAATTAAAACTTTAGATATTCAAAAGTTTTACTTTACAACAACATGAATATACATTATGCCAAAATGTGGCACATATATATCTACATTGATGACTAAGTTTGAACTTTGTAATCAAATGTCACCGTGAAGACTACATGCAAATATAGGACCTTGAATCAAACCTATCATTTTCACCATTAGTTATATTATGATCTTTAGTTGTAAATGTCACGATTATAATTGCTAAAGGAAATCAAAAATGCGAATTTTAAAACTTTTGGGCCTTTGATAATGATTGGAGCACTAAATGGGCAAGTTTTAGATCTTTTTCAAGTCAACCATAGAAAGTAGTTTTTGAGATTGACCCTTGGAGGAGTCATTAAGGGAACATATCATGGTTAATTAAGTACCATGTTTGGAAATAAAATTCAAGGACTTCAGTTTTGCCATCTACCAAATATAAATTCTACATGGAATCAATTTACTTCTAAAAATATGAATAATTCATATGGTGGCACTGGTGATTTTTCACATGTGTATGTAATTATGCATCAATACTTTGGTAAATAAAATAAAATGAAAAAAATTAATATATATTTTTTTGCAAATAGTTTGACTTATTTTCTCACATGATTATTTCCTACACATGTGACTTACATTTTGGGCCAAAAAATACTAAGTTTAATGAATATAAACAATCAACCAAATGATTAAAAAAATAGCTTTTTCCCTTGCAACCATTTTAAAATGAATTATGTAACCTTGAATTTTTTGGTACCATGTATGCTCTAATCAAATGCATTTAATAAACATTTTCAAACATAAATGTAATGTATAATAGCCTAAGGTGGAATAATTTATAACAATTTAGGTTAAAATAGCTGAAAATATCCTAAGGTAAAATAGTCTAAAATAACTTAGGGTGTAATAGCTTAAAATAACCAAGAACAACTTAGAATAATAATAAAAATAACCTAGGTTGAAATAGCCTAGAATAACCAAAAATTGCCTAGTGTAGAATAGTTTACAACAACTATGGGTGGAATAATTTTGAATAAATGAGGATGGAATAGCCTAAAATAATTGAAAATAACATAGGATACAATAGCTTAAAATAATTTAAATTGGAATTATTTATAATAGCCAAAAACAACCTAAGGTAGAATAACCTTTTGTGAAATAGACTTTGAATAATTGAAAATAACTTAGGGTAAAATAATTTAAAATAACTTAGGGTAAAATAATTTAAAATAACTTAAAGTGGAATGGCTTATAATAGAGAAAAATAACCTAGGGTAAAATAGTTTAAAATAGCCAAAATTAGAATAGCCTAAAATAATCTAGAATAGATTAAACCACTAGAAAAAAATGTCTTTTTTGACTTGTCATTTACTATTTAAAGTGTCGTTTGCAACGATTTTAGTTGCATTTGTGACTACGTTTACAACTAAAATAGTCACAAATGACACTTGTAGTAGCAAAGGATGTCAAAAAAAAAAGTTTTTATTCAAGTGAAGTGGAATAACCAAGAATAGCCTAAGGTGAAATAACCTAGTAGATAGCTAAAAATAACCTAAAATAGCTTAAGGTGAAATAGCCTAGGACTAGTCTATGAATAGCCCAAGGCTATAATAACTTAAAATAGCTTAAGCTTTAATAATATAGAATAACCTAGTGCTAAGATACACTAGCCTAGGAATAATTCACAACTAACCTATGGTACCCTAAATATCACTAGGATAGCCTACACTAGCCTAAGAATAACATAGGACTAGTCTATAAATATGGTAGCCTTGGAATAGCTACGATTAGCTTAACATCCTAGCTTATGGTAGTTAGGAATAGCCTAGGAATGGTTTAGAATATCTTAGCTAAATGTGAATGGCTCATACTGAGCTAACTACCGTGGTTAGCTATGGGACAGGAACACAGGGTGATTTCCTGTCCACCCATCATCCATCCTGCACGGTGTGCTGGTGGCTGCTGGTTGATTCTGGCAGATGAATGGGAGAGGACCATCAACACAGGTGATTTCATCATTTGGGGGTTCCTTGGCCTGCAGCTCAAGGACCCTTGATCTGGTTTTCCTGGAGTTAAATATGATGATCTCTAACCCACAAAGGTCCAGGCATCCAATTTTGACTGCAAGTCGGGCTTTGCCTGCCCATGTTCAGGCAGTTCCTCTAGGCTTGAAGGCATAGCTTAAAAAAGTGTGGCTTAGCTATGGCATACGCCTCCCTAAAAGGTCTGGCTAGAGTTGGTGCAAGTGCCTTAACTTTTGACTCATGCAGTCTGGAAGTTTAGGGTAAAGACAGAGGCGGTGAGCTTTATTTAGAATAAGGGCCCCAAGTGTGAAGTGGAGCTGATTCCAGTTGAGCTCAAGGCCAAGGGCTTTACCAAGCATAAAGACCTGCTCTGAGTTTTTTTTCATGATAAATGGGGGGGGGGTACTCAATGGGTATCATGAGGGAAAATTAACAAAAAATGGGGGTAGTGCAATTCTGAAAACAGAATTTGGCTTCACACAAAATATGCAGGGTTAACATGCCCTCCAATTACATACTAAAACAAATGGGAGCAGGTCTTGGGGTTTTCTACGGAATATTGTTTTTGGTCCTAGGGGTTTAAGTAGTTGCATACTTCTGGCATGTTTATGCAATATCAAGTAAAAGTGCAGCACGTGGAGGACATTCAGGTAGATTAGTGCCTAGGGGTAAGAGCATCCACACCACTGCTTAGTATGTGACCCTGCAAAAATATTTCTCATATCCAAATTTAGTTATTTACTTCTTTTCAACCCCACCCATAAAATTGAAACTGGGACTGCAAATAGGTGGGAACTATTAATAGCAAACCAGCTGGACCAATCATTATGTTTGGCCAATCAAAAACAGGGAGCAGCAGACAGGTCATATTTATTACACTCTTCTGTAGCATGCGCACAACTTTGCTATGCCTTTTACTGGCCTCAGCAATGACAGCAAATTTGCAGGAGCAAAACCATTTTCCGGAGCTAAACCAACATATTTTGACTTTTCTTCATCCAATTTTAATGTGGAGGGTCACAAACTGAGCACCAATGGGGATGCTTTGTTCCTAAGATCATCTCCACTGGTGCTCAGTATGTGACTGCAGACAGTAAAATTTATTGTGGAAAAGTCAAAATGTGCCAGTTTAGCTCAGGAAATTTGGTTTTTCTGCCGTGGCTGGTCAAAGGCACAACACGGTTGTGTACCTTCAAAAAAAGAGTGTAATAAATTGGACCTGACTGCAGCTCAGTACTTCTAATTGGTGATTGTAATTATTGGTCCAAGTGGTTTGCTATTAGTAGTTCCCATATACATGCACTTCCAGTTACAGTTTATTAGTGGGGATGCCAAAAAAAATACAGCTAAACTTAGACATTTAATTTTATTATCCAGAGTGACTTACTGAGCACGGGTGGAAATGCTCTAAGGCTACATAGCTAGGTAGTTTGGAGGTTCAAATCTCAACTGGACCCCCTTCTCCTCATGCTGTGTGAGCCCTGAGGACAGTGAGCTACCCTAGTGGTTAGGGTTTTGAGCCTGTAGCCAGAGTTTCCCATACACCGCCCCCCCCCCCCCCCCCCCCCCCCCCCCCACACGAGACACCACAACAAACAACAACAAAAAAAAAACAAAAACAAAAAATAAA
>Ga0116227_10003747_pt1 | contig 33552 bp, 26 predicted proteins | sample S1TSphgellanicum_FD_89693 | JGI IMG/M metagenome (GOLD analysis project Ga0116227, IMG submission 89693) | Host-associated microbial communities from peat moss isolated from Minnesota, USA - S1T2_Fb - Sphagnum magellanicum MG | ecosystem: Host-associated > Plants > Peat moss > Unclassified... | reverse complement strand
CATGTGTAAAAGATGACACTTGGAGGACGTCCCTCCTTTATATTGGAGCCTGTGCACTTTGTAGCATGGGCACAATGTACACCTACATAATCCATTGGTTGTGGTTGTACTTGAGGTATACAGGATTTTTTTTGGAGTGTAGAAAGCTTCATCTTATCCCCCAACCTTATCATATTACTATCCTGATGTTTGTAACCTTCCTCTTCCTAAGGGAGTGAAGACCTGGTATGAGCCTGCATGTGAGAATCTTTTGCTGGCCCATGCTCAGTGCAGCATACTGATTGGTGTCATATCTGATTGTTAATCGAATTGCAGGTGAGCTTAGGGATGAGTTCAAGCTTGATGGTACACACCTCAATCCTAACTATGTTACTCCTCTTGCAAGGGCACTTGCTAATGTGGAGTAATGTCTCATTTTCTCTGTGGTGAAGCAAGGGAAGCTCTTGCTCTGATTATTTTGCCTTGCTTTCTGCCTGACATTTGAACAAGATTCCAGTTTTGCAGAGGTTTAGTCATAGTGGAGGTTGTAGCTGCAATGGGTTCCTTGCAGAGAGGAAGAAAAGCATAGCAGAATATTGCAGGATTTGAGAACAGAATTGTTTCTCTAACTGTCTTGACTTATCAGTGAAATTGTCCTTCAAATTTACTTAAAACTGAGTTGGAATCCAATTGGAACTGTTGAGCAAGGTCTTTTGGTCATAGAAATAGCATATTTTCTTTTGGTCAAAATTTAAATGTCTAAACCTAGAAATAGGAAACATTGAACAACATATTTTTTGTAATTGCTCTAAAACTGTTGATGATGCACAATTTGAACTTGATTCGACAAAATGATGCCCGCAGTTCTATCAATTTGTTGTAGGAGGATCTTTTTGCACAGTACGGAGTGGTCTTGCTTGAGTCAGTTCCTTGGGGCCTCTTGGTTCACTCCGGCCAGATCTCCCTTTGTTTCCCCTGGGGTTCAGCTTCAGGCCTGGTTCTGGCCTCTGGCTGTTTTGTACTTTGCCTTTATTTAACCCCAGTGGGGCCTGTCAGGTAATCTTGCTTGAACTCAAGCTTTTATTATAAGATAGACCAGCCCATCACCAATTGGCTGCCTATGACTGAACACATTTTATATCTTATCATATGTGCTTCATTTTGAGCGATTTGAAATGTTATGGGAGCACTACCTCAAGCTCTAGAAATCATCTTTGAAGTGCAAAGGAAAAGGAATAATGAAAAATTAACAAGAAGAAAAATAAACTTTTAAACTTACAAAATGTTTTTCCTTTTTTTCTCTTTGGACCCCTTCATACTTTCAAACCTCATAACTTTTGTATTTCTTGTTCATTTTAAACAATTTAAAGTGCTATAGGAATGCCACCTGAATTTCTACAAATTATCTTTGAACTCTAATAGCAATAGAGCAAACATACAAAGAATTTTTTGGGTGTTCGGAAATAAGCTTTGGTAGGTAGGTTAGTACTTTAAAATAGCTAAAGAGTAGCTAAAGAGGGCCACAGTGAACCAGCACCCACTTGTGCACCATGAAGAATGGATGATAAATGGTCTGGAAACAGTTTTCTGTTGTGTTTCAGTTCCTTAGCTAACCATGGTGGTTGGCTCAGTGCTTTTCTTTACTACTTACCTACTAACAACCCACAAGCAGGTTGTTAGTAAGTAGGTAGCAAAAACAGCCCTTACATATGTATAAACCATCTACTTACTTAGTAGTTACCTATTTTCCTACCTACCTATGTACGAGACCTATTTCCTACAGAATTGGTTACCAAGGTGAAACCAACTATTAACTCAGTTGAGGTTCATCAACAACTGAGTAATAATGGGCATCCAGTGGATGGTGCACTGGTGGGTGCTGGTTCATTGTGGCCGCTAAGGAGGTAGGTAGCTCTATCAACTATGCACCAGATTAGTCTGTAGGACACTGTAGAGAGACATTGGAGGACATGGCCTGTGAAATCACAACCCTTCATTGGTCCACTGGTTTTTGCACTATTCACACAACCAGCAGTTTTCTTCCTACTGATAAAGTGACAGGGTTGCATAGAAAGAAAAAGGGTATTATCAGAATCAAATAAGAGATGTTTTTAGAATGCCTCATCACAAAAGTCTTGGGAAGGAAAACTGATAAAGTGGTGGGGTCACAATTAAAAAATATATATTATGAGCATCAAATAAGAGATTTTGTTTTTAGGATGCCTCCTCATTCACAAAAGTCCAGGGAAGCTCACGGCAAAAGGTAAAAGTGAGGACAAAAAAAGCCTAGATTTGTGGATTGCTTCAACAAGTAGTCTTATCTCTAAATCCTACAACAATGGGTTTCTTGTTTCTTTCTGCTCCAACTAAGCAAAACACCTCACACACCTTTTTACTCTTGTGGGGTAGTCTCAAAGGCAGCCCCTGATTATCTCCACCTTAACACCTTTCCTACTGCTGTGCCACTGCCAGTCGCATAGTTTCCGTGGTTGCACCCATTATAGTCACCTTTCTCCTCGACTAACATATTAGTTATTATGTTTGCTCCAGCTTGTAGTTCAGCCCCAAGGTAGCCAATACCTATTGGGGACTAGACATGGAGAAAGTTGTAGAACATTGAAGAACGTTGGAGAACATTGAAGAACAAATGGCCATGCTAACATGGGTAACTGTTAGAAATGGACTAAAAAGGCTACCAATGGGTAGCCTGTCCCTAGTAATTGCTCAGCTAAGGCAGTGGCAAAGGAATTATAAGGGACAGGCTATCATCCATTGGTAGCCCCCTCTCCATAAATGCCATCTAATAATGTATTCGTTAATCTTCATGTGAGTGGATGAAGAGTTTCATAATTTTTTAATAAATGGATGAAAATTTTCATAGCCTTCTTGTAGATGGATGAAAAAAGAGAGGGAGAAGTTTTGCATCTTGAGAGACAAGGGAAGGGCCAATCAGAAGCTTGAAATGTGTAAACAGAAGTTATGTGTACGAGGTTGCAGGCTACTGCACCTGGGACTGCCTTGCTCTACACAAATCAAAATATTAACATGTCAGCGATCTACATCCAAGAATCAGCTACAGAGAGGTCTCATGTATTCCCCCTGCACTGGCAGAATTATTTTTTTTCTGTGTGCATGGAAGGCTCATTATCAAGCAGAATCTGTCCTTTGCAAACAGCAGGGCATATTGAAACAAAGTGCACAACTACTGTGCTAGAACCCAGTCTGCAAATAGCAGCCACACATTGACTGCTACTTCACTCAAGATAACCCAAAAAAACAAATCCATACCATCAATTCAAGCAACCCCATTGGCCTGAGAAAAATAGAAATTCAGGCTTACACACAACCCTATTCTGCTGAACATTGAAAAAAGTGATCTCTTTTTAACATTTCCATGGTCCTTTTAAATTCTCACAAACTTATCAAACTTTATTACACATTTAAACTGTTAGTTCACTCAAGAGATTTTAAGAAAAAAAAATTAGACCACTAAATCCATTGCTCATAACAGTTATTCTGCACACCTACACACAATCCTATTCAACACCCTTTGTATATCAGTAAACTAATACTACAACCCTTGTCTGTATACAGACATGGTTACAAAACAAACAGGCCCTCCAGCAAAAATTACACTTTTTCAAACACCCTGCCCAATATCAGAGGTAAAATGAAAAACAAATCTGCTGGTGGTCTGTGCATGCTAATGCCCTTGTAGGGGAATTCTCCTAAAATTAGTGTTTTTTGAGTTTTTTGGTTGCCAAATTTTGATTAATTTTTAAAGAAAATTTGCCAGATTCTATCCTGAGTTCCAGCAGGTGGCCAAAAAAATATAGAAGGATGCTAGATTTTTTAAATTCTCATATTCTCTTATCCTCAAATCTGGCTGAATCATCTTATGGATGATCGCCACTTGGGCTACATCACGAAATTGAAAAATAATAAAAGTCATGCTTCAAAGTTCAGATAGTTGTGTGCTTGTGTTTTCATACTTACATAATTGTAAGCCACATTGGACGGGTATTAGAACTGGCACCAACCACCTGCTGGTTCTTTAGTTTCATAATAGTGAAAGTTTAAAAAATATGTACCCACTTCAAATAACCTTCTTTGAAAACACTGTTCTCTAGTGTAAGGTAAAGCCCTAGGGTGGGGGCATTCTCAAAATAGGGGGCCTAGGACGAGGCAACAGCCAAGTCCAGCCCTGCATTTTGGGAATGTCCCCTCCACCCATGGGCTTTACCTATGCTAAAGCATGAGGCAAAATTTATCATGAACCAAACCTATGTACATTACAAGGCCTATGAATAGGAGGGTTCTTATGCCTACTCCTCAATAGGGAGGGTTCTTACAGCTACAAGTAAGCATAATTTCACTACCATCCTTGCGGAGTAGGCATAATATCCCTCCCAATTTCTAGGAGGGAAATTGATTGATATAAGGTGCCATCCACGTACGCTACTCAAATTTTCTCTGAGTGCTTCATGTGAAAAAAAACCCCCAAGCCGCCCAAGGTTCTTTGACCTTCTTAAAATAACCGGAATTGGAGGTTATGAACAAAATAAAATACCCGCCCAAACAGTGGAGAACCACCAAACAACACTTCAAAAAATCGGATGGGTGGGTATCAGATTTGGTGCTTTTCTAGATCACCGAGACACACTCTACTTGTAACCCATCCCCACTTGAGGTGCACTAAAGCCCACTTAGGCCCAGTTGTTTTTACACTAAAACTACCTGGGCCGTTTTTCGTCGCACTGGACATCCCGCTACAAGGCTTGCAAGCGCGCACATCACAACCCAAGCTGTTCCTCCGGCTGCTGCTTCGAGGATCTTGGTCATTAAATTCTTGAGCTACAATTTCGCCTGCTGCTGCTGTTACGATCTTATGCGATGAACACATCTGTAGTGTGGGTCCGCCGGGGAAAACAGAAACCGTGTGTGCTTTTGTGCAATCGCTTCAAAACCTAGAGCGACAGAAGAAGAAGAAGGAAGGAAGGAAGGATCGTGACTGTATTTGCAACAAGTTTCGATTCTCTTCTCATGGTTGCAATCATGATGTAAGGTTTGTTTGTTTGTCTTTCTTTTTCTTTTTTTTGGTTTTCCTTTTTTTCTGTTTGATGTAGGTAGCTTGCTGTTATGGTTAAGAAATAATGTCTGTCATTGTTGAAGAAGGATAACTAGCGGCAGCTCGAGCTCGAGCTCGTCGTGTGCGCTTTCTTTCAGAATTTTGGATTTTCTTGTATTGCGCACGCACATTCAATGTACAAACACATGTTTCGGATGCTCTTTGGTATGTGTTTTTGGTGTCAATTTTGTGTGGATTTAGGGCTATATTTTTGGTCTGTGGCAATGTGATACTGATTCCCGAGGGAGGAAGATGCATTTTCTTTCCGATCCAGTCGGAAAGAACCTGATGTATGGTTCAGGCTCCTTGTAGCAGGTGCCTTGGTGGATGGATTTCTGTTGTCTATTTTCCTGTGTCCTTCCTCCTTCTTTGGAACCCTAGAATGTCAAGCTAAGATGCTTGTTTGCAATATCACAAGGGGAAACAGTTGTCTGATGTTGTTGATTTGTTGGATTGAATAATGTCTATATATGCAGTAGTAATGTACATTCTCTTCCTTTTGTTGACATGCCTGGCTGCATGTGCCTAGGTGTATTGAAGTGGTTACAGTGGGTCATCAGCAACCTGGTTTTCATCTTGGAGGTGGAGTCCTCTCTTTTGTTGTTTATGGTTCTTGGCAGAGGTTTCCCTCTTCTGCTGCCAGCTGGTGGTTGCAACTCATAATGAAGTGCAGACAATTTCTTAATATATGTAATTGAACTGTTGTACCCTCTCCCTATCCTTCTGGTGATTCTCAGACCTTACAGAGGTTCAGAAAGTGCAGCAGTGACAGTTCTTGTAGGATATCGGTGGTTTAAGAGTTACAGATTCTTTTGGTTACTCTGTAGTGTCAATGCTTCCTTTTTGTTGTTTTCACCACCGTGAGATCTCTGATGACATGTAGGTAAATGCAAATGTGAGATAGTTCCAAGAGGAAATTCTTGCTTTCAGGTGGTTTTGAGGTACATTGTATACCCCTCTTACACTAGGTTTACAGATACAGAAGCAGCAGTTGGATCACTATGGGACACACATCTTCAGATGGAGCAAACCAAGTAGATGCAGCAGTGCCTTGTGGCAGGACCTCAAAACCTCTAAAGCCTGTTTGGGAGGTACCTAGAGTGAGATGGATCAGGAACCAAGCAGATGATCAGAGGGTGCCAGTGTTGAAGGATCAAATTGTGCCAGTGTATAGCCTGTCATGTGTTGAAGAGAAGATGGCCTGCTGCTGTGGCTTGCCAAAATCCATAAGGGGTATGGTATCTTCCAGGAGAAGCAAACATGGCCAGACTCCTATGAATTGCAGCAGCATTTCTATAAATTGTGTTAGCATAGGGATCAACAGTGCACACAGATCAGTGGTAAGGCAAAAGAGGTGGGTGAAATTTCTTCATGCCTGGAAGCTGAGAAACCAATGCTGTCAGAAGAAAGGAGGACAATCTCCATCTTCTGTAAAGCAGTTGAGTGCTGACATAGGTCAGTGTATTGCCAGGTCCCCAGAATGTGATTTCAACCCTACAGGTTCAGCTGTGCCAGTTTTCAAGATAATTCTGGAGACACAGGAATTGGATACCTGAGGCACACAACTCCTTTCAGTAATGGAAGGTATTACATTTTGAAGTGTAATGTAAGAGGGCAATTGTACCATGCTAGTTGGTGCATTATCTAGTTTATCATTGAACCATGGCTTAATGACCTTATAAAACCTGTAAAAGCAGCAAGGTGTCACTACATGAAGATCAGGTCTACACTCTATCCTGTTTGAGTTCTAGGTTCTGGATAAGGATCAAATTGATGACCGCTCAGAAGTCCATGTCTGGCATTAGTTTTGGTTACTTTTGAAGTAACCTTACAATTGTAGATTCTCTCTGCAATCTCAGACATGTTATGCCTGTCTGCTATACAGAAAGCATTGAAACTTAAGTTTCTGCTTCAATTCAGAGAGACTTTGTATTGTGTAATCCAGGATAAATTCTGTTGGTGAGAGAAACAGCTAATTGTCAATCAGGTAGAGTTTTGCTTTTGAGATGGAGCTCTGTGACTGGCCCCTGACAAGAACATTAATGAATCATTGAACAACCCCAAATTATATATATCTGAACTCTTTGCCTTTGGCCTAACTATAGGGGTTTCAAGAGTAGAGCTTTGGGCAAAGAATATGGGATGATGAATTGTTGTCTTGGGCAACACATGGGAACATCAACTCAATTTCAATTGAGTGAGAGACACAAGACAGCTAGTTTAACTTGTCAAGGTCATAAAGGTTTTTCAATTAGTCATTCATCGGCAATTTTCCTCCTAGGAGGACTTGAACAATGATTATTTGCACAATAAAAAACAATATTCCATACCCACTTTAGAAGGTACTTGGATGAACTATTTATTCATCACCACCATGATATGATTTGACAAAGAAGGTTTAGAAAGGAATGCCTAAAAAATCCTTACAAGGTTTGGTCTACTTGAAACCTTTTCTTTAATCATGAGAGGCATTATGATAACAACCATCTCATGGGTTAATATGAATATGGTACATTAAACAGAAAGCATACTAGTGTTACTTCCTGTAATACAGTAAACTCTCTCTAAACTAATATCCTTGGGACCGGCCAGAAGATATTAGTTTATGGAGGATATTAGTTTACACAAATTATATGGGGGGTAACAAAAATAATTCCGGAACCTGCCAGAGCAGCATGGAAGGTCATGGATCATTGGGGAAGGTAACGGAACCTTGTGGAGCTTGGTGGAGGATCAAAGAAGCACGTAGAAAATCATATGACATGAGTGGTAGAAATCTGATTTCATCGCTTTTTTGGTGTCATATGTATGATATATTAGTTTATAAAATGCTATGGGACCGGAAAAAAATATTGAATATTAGTTTATGGAGAATTATTAGATTAAGTATGAGGCCTGCCACAGGCCTGTGCCCGCATATTAGTTTACACAGTATTAGGTTAGAGACAGTTTACTGTATATGGAATACATCCAACAAGTAAGTGATTGACCACGAAAAATACCCATGCAAGCAAGATACATTATAACAAAACTAAATTAAATATCAATCCATGTTCTTTCATGCATTTTTTATGATATCCCATTTTACCTCGAAGATGGGATATAGGAACTTGTGAATGTGAGTGAGGAGTTGTTTCCTCCACGGAACATGGATTGTTGGGTATCACTACTTCTCCTTGGTGTTGCTGACACAGATTGCAGAAGTCGGGAAGTTGACATGTTGCATGGAGTGTTGTAAGATGGCTCCACACTTGATTCTATTATAATGGCCTCCCTAAGGCTGGACACCACTTGTGTTATAGTTGGCCTATTCACACTGCATGGTTCAATACTCATTATAGCTATTTCTGCTACCTTCCACATGCTCTCCATGTTGTAGTTGTTACGAAAAGCCTTGTCGATTACATCATTGATGGCCCCTGCTCGTAGATGTGTCCTCACCTGGACAATCACTTTATTAAGTTAGAAAACTCTAACCAGAAAACCCGTTGAGTTTGGACAGAAGTCAATTTGATCCCTTTGAAAAGCTTGATCATCTATCTATATAGTAAAGATAATGGGTGGGCAGATACACTCATCCATCTCTTGGGTTTCAAATTTTATGGAGCAACAAAAACAAAAATTTGTTGACATCTAAAGTACTTAGTTTTAATAAGCACAAGAAATTTCAACTTGACTTCTGTTTTCTTTGAAAAAAAGAAAATTAATTGTTCATTCATTTAATTATTTAGGTTTAAGGTTTAGGGTTTTAGAGTTTAGTCTCTCAAACCGAAGGAATCACAACTTGAAAATCTTATGTGACAAATTATTCAGGTTTTCTTTACCCATTCCCCAATATTCCATTGAGTTTGATCAGGCAATGATCGATCGATTGGTGGACGGCCACAGAGGAGTTCAAGTAATACGATACCAAGGCTGAAAATGTCACTCTTGTTTGTTAATTGTTGAGTGTTGTTATATCTGGTCAACATCAACAACACAATTAATCATGTTTTTTGTATATATAAATACAAAAGTTATTGGTATGATTTAACAATTACTTGTTTCGAAATTCAACTGCAAAGTAACCAATAATGTGCATTCTAAGATGATAAAATCCAATTTAAATTCCACAACATGAAGATTTAATGGCATGTTCAATTTCAATTGAATCTTCCAAATAAAATCTTTAGAAATAATGCTATAACAGATTCAGTGTTAGGTTTTTAACATACTCAGGGTCAATATAGCCAGCTGTGCCTTTAGCCATTGTGGTAACATGTGAAGCTCCCTCAATCAATATCATTTTTGAGAGTCCAAAATCACCAACTTTAGCGACCATTTGCTTTGATAGAAGGATGTTGCTAGTCTTTACATCACGATGAATGATGGGGCAATTGCAACCTGTGTGTAGATACTCCAATCCTACAGAAACAAATGTGAATTGATATAAGCAAATGTTGATTGGGATTCAAACCAATTAGTCAAAATACTTTCTACCTCTACAAAAAAAGAGAGGAATGTGAAGGTGTGTATTACAAGGAAGAACCTTTGATATAAATAGATTGCAATAAAGATTTTAACAAAAAAAAGGTCAAATATTCTCCACCTTCAGCACAATTAAGAGCAATGTTGAGTCGAGCTTTCCAATCAATTGGATTCTCCAATGCCTTTTGAGTCCCTGCACAATCAAATTTGCAAGGTGGAACATATAAGCAAATGGGTTGTTTACATTTAGTTCACAATGACACTGGATATTCAACATATGATAAAATACAATGTTAAATTGATAACTACAAGTAGTTTGATCTGTGTAACTTGCCATAAAGACTTTGACGTAGAGTTCCATTTGCCATATATTCATAAATCAATATTTGTTCTTTATTCTCATGGCAATATCCAACCAAGGACACCAAGTACTTCTGGTGCACTTTTGATAGAAGATTAATCTGCAAAAATATTGAGAACATGTATTAGAACCTTATGAAGGTTGTAGATAATGTAAAAAGCTCAAAGACGAATGAAAGCTAATACTGTCATGACACCAAGGCTTGAGACTGTGTAAAAAGGTCAAAGATGGATGAATGCTAAATGCAAGAATCGTTAGGAAGACTTGAAACCCTAACATCAAGTAGGTATTATGTCACACAATGTACCTCATTAACAAACTCTCTGATTCCTTGTTGTGAATTGGGAGAAGACCTTTTAACTGCCACCTCTTGACCATTGAGTAGTCTACCATAATACACAGAGCCAAAACTGCCTTCTCCAAGCAGAGTTTTAAAACTATTGGTAGCAGCAACCACCTCCGTAAATGAAAATTCTCGCACAACCTCTACACCTGGGTGCCTTGACCCTTCAGGTGTATTATCACCTATACAAAACATAATCTAAAACAAACATCAACATAGCTTGGCACATGGAACTCAATTATTGACCAGGATGAAATTCATGCCCTCTGTGCAAACTTAATTGGTCCCCACCTTTTTGATTCCATACATATTACAACCTTTTGAACTTGAAGTCAATCGCATGCTATGTGTAGGTTCCAAATTTGACAATTTAGTAGGTTACAGGATGTAATTCAGTGCAATGAATCAAAATTTCAAAGGTTTAGGATCTAGGGTTATGTGCCATTTTCTTTTGTAGATTTTTAAAGTGTGATTAGGTTAGATATCCATTGCACTTCCAACCAAGAAGTCTGCCCATCAAAGGTAGAAAAATTCAGCATGGTGGAGAAATTTCAATATCTAATTCCACTTTAATCAATTGATTTAAGTCAATAATAACTAAAATATTGAAGGGAATAAGTTTCATGAATACAATGAAAACATGGAGCAAAGAAGCACATACCTGCTTTTGATGGTTCAGTCAATTTTTCCATTGCAAGTGCCCCCTTGGGACCACTATTTGTCACCCTTTTTCGGAAGCAAATAAAATAGAACACCAGTAGTATAATAACAATAACCAGCAATAGACCCCCAACTGTAACTCCAACAATGGTTGTTAAATTGACTACATTGCTCTTGTTATAATTACTGCCATGATTGGTTGGAGTTGTGGTTGGACATGTAGTAACCCCAGTGCATAAATACGGGTTTCCAAAATCCCTACCGTGTCCAAAATCCCACCAAAAGTGCAATAATTAGAAGGCATTTCAATTGGCAGACTACTAATTACATTGAACCTCAATCCCAAAGGACTTTTAAAAACCATTTTGTCTATAGAAAACACCATCTTTAGGGTTTAGGGGAAAACTAACAATAGCCAATCGTTACCAATTGTGACATAAACAATTTAAGCCATTTCCACCATCAATATCCTATCATCCATCAAAGGCATGGCTTAAAATATGGTTGCAAACTTGTAACTCATCCCTGTATTCTTCCAACTCTAATTGATTAGCTTCTTGAAAAAATTTATGAGATTTGGTGTAATTCCACATATTTTCATCCATGTATATCAAGTGGATGTTTTTACTCCTATAATTTAGGAACTGAATATGGATAGTTAAGGTGAACAGTGAACACAACTTACTGGAAGGTCAAGTTTGCATTCCCAACAAGGGTTGGTGGCACAGTTCCGGTCAAATTGTTGTTGGACAAAACCCTGTTAATATATTTAAGATTTTGTCAATGACCATAAACTTACACCTAACTTCACACAAATCAACAATAAAAATTATTGATGATGGTCATAATTATAAACTTAATCCCGTTGATAGATGAATGTAAATGAGCAAACTAGTATAGGTTTGTGAATTCCCAACTTTAGGAAGGAATCCAAATACTTAAAGCCACTTGGAAAAAAATGTGACAATAAACTTACAATTCCTGCAAAGAAGTTAATGATTGAAGCCACATAGGAATGGAACCCGTGAGTTGATTATTTTGTAATCGTCTGTGGTATCAAAGCCAAGAAAACCAAGAAATCTCTTTTACCATCTATTGAATCCAGGAAGATAAGAACTAATTTATTTTCCCCATTTGCACATACATACCAACAAGAATTATCATGTTTGAAGAATATGGTGACAATTCTATGTTCATCCATGTGCATTGCCTTGTGATGATATAATAGCCCATACAAATTTAAAGCTCGTGGATTGAAAACAACTTCCCTACATCATACATATCACAGTTTGTCAATGGTAGGCTTTATATGGTTGTAGCACTGGACATCTTAATCGGCTCCTGCTTGTAAGACATTTTCTAGCTCAAGGTGCTTAAATTTTATATGTGAATTAATTGACCAAAATCAGAACCCAAATATAATTAATTAAATATTCCCATACAAAGGAAAGAAGTATGAAAGGGGTCCTCCTATAGCTATGGTATATTAATGTACAATTATATGAAAGATTGAGTCCTTCTATGACCATGCTATGTAAGGAATGTTGATTATATGAAAGATTATCATAACAATCATAATGGAATTGAAAGTTTAGGAGGTGAAAGTTTAGGAGGCAAATGTTTACTCACAATGATTGAAGATTTGTCAAATCACTAAGATCTGGGATTGTCCCCTCCAAATAATTATGATCCAGCCACCTAAACACCCAACATCCACATTATATGATGAATATTGGATATTCGAAACTGGTTGTTTAAGTAGATTCAACAGCCATATAAACACATTGGCAAGAGTTCTATGAATTTGTAACTGAGGATTTTCCCACATCAAGTTACATTATTCCAAAACTACAAGTCTTGTTCCACAATGATCCTTTGCATGTGTATATTTTCAGTTGGATGGTTGAGACTGGGATTGAAATTGATTGAAGTTGGACACCACTTCACATAGAGAAAACCCAAAATATATATAAATTCCTACTTGGGATCAAAAACATGAAGAAAAGTAAAATCAAATGATTTTATGCAAGTCCCTTACAGAGCAGTGAGTGCTGTCAAATTACTCAAGGCCTGGGGTATAGTCCCTGTCAAATTGTAATCAGATAGCTTCCTGCCAACAACAGACTTGTCCAAGATGTTAGATTTCATATTGTCTAAATGATAAATGAGTACTATCCCCAAGCTATTGAGTTTAGGGTTTAGGTTCAGGGAAAACCTTTCATAAGAAGTTTTCAAAATGTTTGTATGTATACTAATTACAGAGTGCAATCCACAGTCTAAACTATTTTTGGCAAAGAATTCCATTCTAGTACATGAATTTGGGATTGTTTTCAACAATTTGGAGTTAAAGCGCACTATTTGATCATCCTTCGAATTGCATAGTTTAGTTGTTAGGGAAATTATTATCAAGTTCAATGGTGAACATTGCCAAATTCTACAATTGTATTTGACCCTAATTAAATATGTCTGGAAAAGGGCATTCTGATGAAAGTATACTAGATCAAGTTGGAAGTAGCTCACTGAAAGCAATTGTCAAAAATCCAAGCCTGCACAACCTAGGTCCATGTAAACAAATGTATGTAATCTAAATGTGATAAATCACCCACCATACCTCCATACACATAATGAACAACAGAGTGATTGGTTATGTTGTTTGCATCAAAATGACGCATTTGCAAACAAAGGGGAAATCCTGCTTACACAGTTGCAATCCTAGGAGAGGGGTCGTTTGTACACGTAATCCATTCATAGGGAGTGTAAACACATGGATCTCCAGTCCAAGAGGTAAGATTAAGAGTTTCCTTCAAATTCTCAATGGCAAGTGCTGCACAAAGCCAGGCACTTGTTAGTGGTCATCTAATAACACATTCATCTCTTGGACCCAATTCTAATAATTATTGAACTAACTCAAAACAACATCTTTCTAAAAAAAACGCACACAATTTTCAAAAAAGGGGTTAGTGCATTAAAAAGTTTTTAAGACTACCATCTTGAATCCAATTGCATTACACTTCTATCAACAAACTGCAATTGGTGGAGCTGGAGCTGTGCTACATTACCATCAGTGTAAAATGTTCGCATCAATGTCACTGGCCCACTCAAAAGAAACATCTCATAAGCATTGAAGATGGGTCCGAGAGCAGAGTTGAGGTGAGGAATAAATTGAAGTAATCCTGTGTTGTTTGATGTGAAATTCGCATAAAGTAATTCAGTAGTCACATACATACCACCAGCAAGGTTGGTGACAGAGACATTAGCAAACCCTAAAGCCGGATTGTTGTTAAGAACCATATCAAAAACCCTGGATTGGTTCACAGCTTGCGGATCAATTTCAGCAAAGTAGGACACAAAATAGTAGAACTTATTTGGAGCATCTATGCCAGATAGGGGTAGATACATAGTTTCTCCACTCGGCCAAATCAATGCAGTTTGCATCACTGCTTCTGGAACCATGAGTGAAGATAAGCTCACATTCACTGGAGTAGTTGTGCTGATTGCTTGAGCAGGAGCGGCAGCAGAGTGTCCCCACCACTGCCGATCATATTTGTCATCTGGGTACCTAGTCATCAGCACATGCTCCACATTGTCATGATCGCTGCTTCATGATCAGATTGGAGTCATGATCACATGGCAGGTTGATGACATTGTCACATGGTGCAGGTTGAGATTCTTGTCATGGTGAGTAAGCACAACAACAAAAACTTCTCACTATTGCTGTTCATCAGTCTGGCTCAACAGAGTGTTCAAAAGTAGAACAAGAACAAGAACAAGAAGTGGGTCATGGTAATGAGAAGGACTAGATTGAAAGATCTGGTCATGATGTACATACCTTAAGAGTGAGTCTGTAGTGGTACCGAGATTTTGTCTCAATCTATTGTACAAGTACACTCCTTGTTGTACGACTGTATACATGGAGGCGGTATCAAGAGCCCTCAACTCCAGTGCAGAGATGAAAGGGACGTCGGTTGTAGTAGAGCGCGCAAGACATACACAGATATTGTCTCTGGTGGCAGACAACATAACCTCATAGAATACTTCTGGGTCTTGGAGACTATTGATGAGACCTGCGTATTCTACCTCGATTTCAAGCCTGAAAGTCGGGGGTGGCGTACCGGTGCCAAGAAAGTCGGAGTAGAAGAAGGACACGCGGACCATGTAAGTCTGAAGCGGAATTGCCGGCAAGACGTAGCACGACTTGCTTCGATTCTCTGAGAAGTATCTCAAAGTCTGGAGTTGGGTGTTATTGTTTTGTGCAAGGTCGTAGTTCTGTCCTGTGAATATGTAGCCTGTGTCTGGTACCCATGTAATGGAATTGGCGTCGGTGTATGTAACACTGCTTCCACAGTCGATGCTCAGAAACCCTGCACCAAAGAATTAGACACATACGACCACCACCCATGAACAGACATCAAAAAAAATAAAAAATAAAAAAAGAAGAAGAACCCATTGTATCCGCCAGTACTGCAAGCATACCTGGTTGGGCCTGTGTGAAGCCTGGAAGAGAAACGGTGGAAAACAATATTATCACTGTAACCTGCACTGCCACAATAAAAAACCTGCAACGTCCGCGACATCCTGAAACTATAGACTTGTAACTCTCTATAAGAAGTCTCGGCTTCTTCTTCTGCGGCCCTGTAAATACTAGATACAATGTGTGCTTTTGCTACAATGCAGCTCGATCATAACCAAAGCTTCTGTTAGATCTTATGGTCGATCACCTGCCGCATTGTAGTTTATTATACTGCATCATGGTGCAACAGCTATAATACTTGTTATAAACTGTGATGATCATAACCAAAGAAGCTTCACCCTCGAAGTCTGGACCCAGAACAGTAATGTGATCACAAACTACTAAAATCTCTACTCAGATCTCCCTACCGATCAGCTTGGTCTCATATTCAGATTATACAACGTGCAATCTTGATCTCTCAGATCAAGGTTGTAGCCGAGCTTTGCAAGCAAAGAGAGTGTGCGAGAGAGGGGCAAAGGAGTGCTCAAGAAATATGGTGGCTCGAAATCATCATGTGATTTCAATCTCATTGAGGAGCAGCAGCTTAGCTTCTCCAGGCTCAGGCTTCAGCCTTTTTTTTGTTTGGCTGGCTATATATCTATATAGCCAAAAAGGGAAATTAAAAGATTATGAGCGCTAGTATCAACTTTCAAGTGCTTTAGAAATATTTTCAATAGCCAGAATTCTATCAAAATTTAAGAAAACGATCGCCAAAATTGACCCCCAAAAACAGCTCCAGTACCGACTACCGATTTTAACATTCACCATTATGGAAAGCACAGTGTAATAATAATCACAGAACTGAATGGCAGACAAGGCAAAAGAAAACTTTTCATCTTTCCATCTCTCGTAAAGAAAGAAAGAAACGAAAAGAAACGAAAAGAGGCCTGGCAAACGGATAAAGATCAAACAAGACACATGTAAAATCAGTGGTTGAGATAAAAACCTGTAATTAAGGTGCATTCACACTTGGTGGTAAGGACTCTAGTATTAAGTCCCCCTAACACCAAGCTAGCCATTTAGGACCTAAACCTATTTACCAGGAAGGATTTTTCTGTTAAGTTCACATTCAGTTAGTGTTAAACAACCACCCATTTAACATTGGGTGCCACCTAAGATGCCACCTAGATTTTCACTTAACACTGACTTTAACATTAGGTGTGAATACACCTTAAGTATTCATGAACCCAAATGATAGATAATTTGGCTGCCACTATTTTTGGCCTGGACTAATAGCCCTTCTTAAGAACACCCTTCCTGTTGTGGAGGTGATTTTCACACTATTTAGACATGCCTCTGTTTTTAACTAAAACTTTTGTTGGAGAGAGAACTATAAATAAATAAATAAAGGGCAAAACACCTGGCTGGCAAGAGAACAAGAGAACAAAAAAGAAAGGATTGAAGTCCAAACAAGTTGTGTTATACACAATGGCCCTGCCATTAATTTAATATCAACAATTGACATTGTATGATAAATTGGCCATAGCTAGCAGAAAAATTAAAAAATAATTTTTTTTAATGTACATTATCATGTTGTTGTAATAGAGAAATTGCCATGATTTTTTTTCATTTTTTAAGATCACATTGGTTATGAGAAAGCCAAAAGGGATCTCACATTAAATGATGGCATGTTCTAGGAACCTATCTAAACATTTTAAATATTGTTACCAAACCAAAACCAATAGGGAAATGTTCCAACATTATTTTTAATTTTGTGCAAATTTAATGATTTTTTTCTCCAAAAAAAATGATCAAATATTCCCTTTTCATGTTTATTTTTCACATTTGTGCAAAAATTTTAATTTTAAATTTAAAAACTAGTCATGACATGTGTATTTGAATGTTTTCAATCACATTGTCACATTTTGAAAGAATTACATGAATTTTTGCATATGATGGGTGCCATAACTATTTTTGAAAAAATAAATTTAATATTTAATATTGTGGATTATGGATTGGTGACAAAGTGACTTGAGGCTGAGTGCACATTTGAGAAGGTGGCAGAGAAAACAAATTGTCAAAAGATGAGTGTGAATTTTTTTACAACCAAATTTATTAGGATGAATCATCTCACGTAGTTTTTAGGAGGCGAAATACCTTGAAGCTACTATACTCTATAATGATTCTCAGCAGAATATCCCTGCCTTGTAAGGCAGGGCCAACAAAAGACCATACCCAAAAGTGCAGAACGCACACAATGGGGGAGCCCTAAGAGGAGAAAATACGAAACCTAAGACCTAAACTCATCACTAGTAGCCCTCGCAAGTCCCCTATTCCAATAAAAACCTGCCCCCATAGGGCTTTACCCTAGGTGTCCTTTCAGGGGTTCCCCCCCTAAACACTAGGGTAGATACACCTATCATTGAACACTAACCTACTATCGAACACTTTTGCACATCTTTCTCAATTCTTCTCAATTTTGAGTGATTTAAAATGTTATAGGAGTGCCTTCTCAAGCTCTACAAATCATCTTTGAAATGCAAAGCCAAAAAAATAGCAGTAAAGAAAATACTTTTCTTTCCAATTGCAAAACAAAGTTTTTTTTTTTCATTTTTCTTCAATTTGACCCCTTCAACTTCATCAGTGCATAACTTTCTTCTCTCTTTTTTTTTTTTTTCAAATTGAGTAATTTAAACTGCTCTGAAATTTTGATCTTAAGCTCTATAAATCATCCTATAACTCTAAAGGCAACAGAGTAATATTTAAAGATTTTTTGAGAGGTTTGAAAATATGCTATGAACTATTCAACCAAGAATTTTCTGTAAAAATAATCCTCCCCGCCCCTCTCTATTTCAAGTGGCCATAACTTTCTCACCTCTAATCCATTTTTACTGATTTTTAGTGCTACAAATGCATCAAGAGGAGGGCTCCATGCAAAAATGGCAAGCAAATCTTACCTTAAGTGTTCAGACACCAACCTGGCTACCCTATGTTTCAATTTTGATACATTCTTTCAAATTTAAAGAACTTTCGGGGCCAGTTTGACAACCAGGTTCAATTCCATGAATAGACTACATGCTTCTCAAAATTGCATGTTATGTAGGTATGAAGTTTTACAACAAAATAGAACTTAACAGTTCCCTAAGTAAAAAGTTTTACAACTAATTGAAATTGATCAATTACATATGAAGCTCATCCCATTTGCTAACTTTGCACAAGAAATCAGCTTGTTTGCTCAAAGCACCTAAACTTGTGTTCAAAATGGTTGGAAAAAAAAACCATGCTAGTTCAATTAAAAGGATGTTGGTTTAGGGCCCCCACTCATAGGAACCTAAAACCTCCACATTTAACACACCAAACCAAGGGCATTATTGCCAACACTAGTTGTGACCAGTGTTATGTGGGGTATATACAGAGTTAGATTCAAATATAAACTCGAGTATAAGCATTAGTATTAAAGACCATGCCTACCTAGTATGTAGTTTGACTAATACCCAACTCATACATGAGGTTTAGGGTTTTTGATGTTTTCACAATAGGCCAATCTAGTCAGTGTGCAAAGGAGATTGATGAGCTGCTACACAAATCTTGCAAGAATTATTGCATTTTGCCTTTGCATTTTGCCTAGATTTTAGTATTTGCATGCAATTTCAAAAAATTATGGCTAGGGTGATGGAAAAGAGTTGTTTATTCAACAAAATTATTCCCTTCTGTGCCATTTTCTTAATGTGCACTTGATGGCTGGTGTGGATGGTTTGGCTTAACATTATTGTAGTCTGGTTGAGTGGAAATAACTTTCAAATCCAGGACCACCTCAACACATCATGTTGCAAAATCAAGTCGTAAGCTTATTTTAGAGTAGTTCAACCTATTGTGTAACCTTTTTTGGTCACTTTGATGTGTTGATTAGGGTGAATAGATGTACTTGCAATACTAAAAGGGCCCAATACAAATGTGATTTTTTTTTCAAATTGAGTGACTAGGATGTCAAAAATGTGGTGAAGTTTAAGATCATTATTACCATATTGTTAGGTGCAAACACAAGAAAAGGAGCCACATAATGTGTGGCCAATGCTTAATCTTGTCCCTTTCAAAAATCACAAGGCTCCATCATAAATTGAATTGTGGATTTATTTTTTTTCATTTCAAAGTTTCATTATTTGTAAAGCTTCAATGTTCAAAATTTGATGCAAAATGATGATATTTTTAAAAAAAAATTGCATGTTCAAAACATTATGAATCAAAACAAACATTCAAACATCTTTTTCTTGTTATCAAATATACACCATTCCTTCTCAAAATTGGAGAGGATTTTTATTATTATTATTTTTAAAAACACACTTGAAATTGGTGAAATTGATTTTAAAGCACATTTGAGCAAGTTTTTTTCAAATGTGTTTTTGACTTTGAAAATTATGAATTTTAAGAACGTGTCTAAAAGTTATTAAATTTTATATTATTTAAATCATAGATACATTATATAAACTATATAGATCAAGATGTAGTCAAAAAGTAATTATATCTAGCACACAACTATAAGCTAAATATGAAAAATGTAAAAATTAAATCAATAGATCGACACATGAATGGCACATGTCAAACGTAGTCCTTGGAAAGAGCTTTGACTTTGGCCCGTTGAGTGTGTTTACACCTTCATATCGATTTACGATTTCATTAATTTAACTAATCAAGTATTCAATTGGAACTTTCAATGAATTTCATTCTAAAGTTTTTCAAGTTATTAACTTGTTCATTGTATCTATGGTTGCAAACACATTAAAAGGAAGCAAGGGTGCTACCAAGGAAAAAGTTCCAAACATTCTTGTGATGGTTTATTTCTTCTTCTTTTTTTGTATTTTTTGTTCATAATTGTGTGTTAGATATAAAAAAAAATTTATTACATCTTGGTTTATATTATTTAGATTATATATCCATGTTTTGAATAACATACAAATTAATAACTTTTGTTAAAAACTTATTTCAAAATTCATAATTTTCAAGGTCAAGTGCACATTTGAAATAAGTGCATTTAAATGTGTTTTAAAATTAATTTCACCAATTTCAATTTTTTAATCTCATCAATATTAATATCATCTCCAATTTTGAAAAGGAATGGTGCACATTTTATAACCAAAAAATGCATTTATTTATATATATATTTAAATTGTCCACAATTATTTTGAACATGCAAAAGGACTTTGAAACAACATCAATTTGCATCAATGTTTTGAACATTAAAACTTTGCAAATAATGGAACTTAAAAAGGATCAAAACTTGACAATCCAATTTATTATTCCCCTTGTGATTTTTCCCATGCCCAATTCCAATTTATAGAGGATCTAGTTTTATACATTGCTAAGGGCTATGAACCATGTGTCCAATGTTGAATCACCATGGCTTAAACATCTTGTTATGTGTAAGGATGATAAAATTAGGTTTCCAAATCATGAGTAGTTGGTGGAAGAACACATTTTTTTTCTGATACAAAACACCATGGACAAATTGTTTTACTTATTCTTTTTACTTATGTCATAGCTTGTGCATGACATTTGATTTGTGAATGTCCAACAATGCTAGTAGGTGAATGAGTGAACAAATGGGCGAGCATGAGCAAGTGAGCCTGCTCAAGTGAGTAGGAAGGAATCTTTGAACATATTTCATGCCATGTCATGGAATATTATTAATATATTCATCTACCACATGGATATTATTAAGTGACATGGTGGAATATTTTGCCACATCATGAAATATTTTGTGACATGGTAAAATATTCTCTAGCAAGCCATGGAATAATTTTCCATGTCACATCCATTGTTTGTTCTGAAATCAATAATGGCTTATTGACTTTAAACATGGGTTTGGCCAAGAAAGCCATTGAAAGCACTAATGTTCTTGGACAATAAATATAATATTTTCAAAAATGTTGAAATGGATGGGAATTGCATACTTGAAAAATATTTGATGAAAATTAACTTCTCAAAGTATATTAAATATTTGACAAACATGTGTTGAAATGGCTGAATATTATACATCAATATAGATCACTTTACAATGATTGAAAAGTTACAAAGTGGAGAAAAAAACCATTGGGCCAAAATTAGAATATCTAAACTTCCTACATAGTTCAACTAGCTATAGAAAGGCTTGAATGAGATTATGATGTATTATCACAAGAATTCAAAAGCTTCAGAGTGTTTCAACAAATGATGAACTTCATCCCAACTTCATGTGTAATGATGAAGGAACTCCTCCATGAGCCCACAAAACATAATCATCTATAAGATGTGATACACATGTGCATTGCACATACACCCCACGACCGCCCAAATAACTTGCCAACATTGTGACAAAGTATACACATGAACATCTACGGTAATTTCCAATAATCACATCATATCCTTTGTCATCTAAAAGAATATTATAAATCCGTCCATACCCAAGTGAAGGGACATCAACAACGAGAAAAATAATGCATTGGGTAAGTAAAATGCCAACCTCCCAATTGTTGGTGTGTTGTTGTGTTATTTTCAAAACAAAAGGTTGTCTCACCTTCTTGCCACCATGAGTTGTAGGCCAACAATTTACATCGATCAATTGCATAATGCTATGAACATTCATAACAAGCACATGCGAAATGCTTGAACTAGACAATTGGGAACCAAATAGACTTCAAGCACAACTGTAATCAAAAGAAAACCCTACTTCTTCTAGAATTATTACTTCCTTTTGAATTAAGTCACTACCTTCTTGGATGGGCCATATAGTTGGAACAAAAGACCTAGCAATTACATATTTTTCACATTGTCCCACCAACACAATGGCTTAAATCATCGGGACAAAACTAGTGCATATGGTGTTCTAGTGATCCACTATGAAATTATACCCAAAACCCTGAATAACTTGGAACCATGGTTCCATTTATAGATTTGTAAAAGTTGATCTTTGGTTTGCATTTGAGGTTCATGATTTTTTGGAGCACAAAACATTGAATTACAAAACTAGGTGCGCAACATTTAATCTACCATTAGCCATCAACACAAATATTTTCCTTCAACTTTAGGCCACCTTGAAATATCAAATGTAAATAAACACTAAAACCAAAAGGTGATTGTTACATGCCTACATCCCAGACAATATTGGGTTAAGGAGCAAGAACTATTACTCATGGATGAAAGAAATTCACATAGTTAAGATAATGAGAATCATTGTCTGCACCAAGAGGACAATCAACAAGTTGTTTGGCAGACCCAAAAACCTCCTCCCCCTCAAGGTGTAAAGTGCAATTAGAGAAGGAAGATCTAGATGTGTAATTTGCCACAATAGTTGCTAATCTAGTAGGATCACTAGACCAATGAGCCCTCCTCAACAACAATTCATTTTTATCAAGTCCATGACCAAGTGGACCCCCTCACAAATATTGTCTATACAATGTAGATTGTTTGAAAGCCCGAACATAATCATTAGATGTCATTATATAAAGATAAGTGTTATGATTCCTCGATTGTTACAACCAAATGTTATGCATAGTTTTGGTTATATTACAAGTGGGCATGTCCGCCCACTCCTCATCATTAAACTTTTGCAAATCAAAGGAAAGGAAACATTAGAAAAATGTGAAATGATAAATTGCCGTTCTTGACATAAATTGGAGTTTATGCACAACATAATAGATTCGCCCAATATAATCTATGACACAGAAAGGATGAGCATGACAAAATTTGCATTGAAACAAAGAAGCGAAAGGAATCATTCTCATTTGACCTACAACAAGTATATGGGCGCACTCACCACACTAGGAGGTTTTATTATGAGAAGCAAAGTGCACAAAGTTCTCACAATCATCCTGTACACATCACAAGTGACCTAAGCAATAAGCCTTCCTAAAATTAAACCCAAACAAAATTTATTGGTTGTGACCAACTTATAGTAAGCATGGCCATTGTACTTTCTATCCATGCTTTGCATTTGGGAAGGGTTGTGAGCGGTCAAAAGCATGAAGGACAATTCAAACAAGACATCCCCATTTACAGTAATAAAAAAGAATTGGACTTTTTGCAAAGGGATATTGTCATAATCTAAATTCTATAATTCATTCGAGGTTTGTCCTAGTAGCACCATTGCATGTAAGCAAGAGACAACAAACTAAATAGTCCCCACAAGGGTGGATGGCTTTAACGACAAAAGTGCATTAGATTGAAAAATGCATTTTGGCAATTTTGTTGATGAAAGAAGGGGTGTCAAGTCCTCATCTAGGAAGGAATCACATAGTTCAATGAAAATAAAAAGTGTAAAAGCATTAGAACTTTGAAACAAATTATCGTCAACTTTGAGTTCTTACCCATAGTCTTGACCACAAAACTTGCAATTCCTACTATAAGGATGGTTTCCTGATAATTATGAGCTGAGATATCACCAACAATGCAATAACGGCCACAACCAACCACCTATTATCTCCCTTGCAAAGAGGTAGTAGGAATCTAGTATAGAGAACTTGAGACAAAGTTATTAGATCATACCAAATGTCCTTAGATATATGTAAAAAATTTGATTAAAAATATAACATAGTGCACATATAATGTTCAGAGACAGTGGCCTTCCTTTAATCATCTACCATGATGGTGAGGTATGAATGTCCAAGAGCATGAAATGTCACCATGTTACAAGGGGCACAAAAGTAGTAGTGAAGAAACTTAGAAGGATTTGAAGCAACAAGAGCAAAATCACACACTAGGAAAAAATTTGAAAGGTTTGGAGGAAGAGGAGGAACTTGGGAAATATAATCCAAGCAGGGAACGAACAAATATGAAATTTGACAAAGCACAACAACAATGAAAACCACAAATAATAAAGTCAAGAAGTGTACTAACAAGCGTAAGACTAAAATTGTAAAACTCATGTGCTTGTGCCAAGGATAATGTTTGTTGATAGAATTTGGTCAAGAGAATAAAATTTGGGACAAGGTGATCACTTTGAAAGTCGTTAAAGTGAAAACCCAATCTAAAATTTCTATGGGTTGTGATACATTATGTCATTTACATAAATGTAATGCAAGCTTCAAAATAAACAAAAATGTAAAAAGCCGTTAGAAAACAAAAGTATGTTTCATTTGAAAAAGATCGACTTCTAAAAGGACAAATGAACTAGGAAAAAAAAAAAGCAAACATCAAGAAACTTTGATAGATCGGTGGTAACAAACTTGAAAAAAATAGGAATATCATATTGGAATTGGCAATCATGTTAACATAAACAAGGTTGGTTGTTTGTGCAATGTGCAAAATCCAAAAAAATGATGTAGAAAGAAGGGGTGAAAGAGGGCACAACATGATAGGGTAATAGCCTCATGCAAATAGCTGGAGGAAAGTAGTTACATCCAAGGTCAAAAGCAACACATTGGAACATGGTAATAAGTGTTAGATCAATGATAAGATATGAAGTCCATATTCTCTATTAGTCAAATCATGTGAAATATTTTCATGACGAAATCTTAATAAGAAAAGTGAAAGCTAAAGGCAATAATTATTAGGCATAGTTGGAACATGTTGCAAAAAGGATCTAATTAATGTTTGTAATATTAAATTCCATTAGGTGTCAAGAATTACGGAAAGTATTTTCCAGAAAACAAATTACACTATTTTGGGGAAGTTACATTCCCAACAACTTTCATATTTTTACAAAAATCAATAGAATAATAGACATAAGAATTCATCATTATTTATGTGAATGTTAAAACTAACTAAAATTTACATAAATTTCATGAAAAGGGAAATAAACATTGGAATTTGTAATGTCATTTCTAGGTTGGTGGAAAGGAAAAAGCAATTAGAAAAGGCTAGAGATATATATTATGGAATGGAACTTATTATAAGGCAAGAATTGAAATATATGGGCTTGAAAATGTGTAACTTTTAAAATAGATATTTATAGGCCTTGAAAAAATCCCTTGAAATTTGGTATGCATGATTGGTGGCAAATTTTATTTGTAGCGAAAAGGTTAAATTAGGTTAATTAAGTTAAATTAGGTTAATAGCCATAAGAAAAGTCTTTTGACTTAACCACAAGTTATTAATAAATTGTAAACATGATGGCCACATAATGTCTAAAATATTCAAAAAATGATTGAATCAATATTGGGAAGGCAATTACCAACTCTTGGCCCAATGTGTCTGTATGTATTAATATCCTAAAGTGAGTTTTGTGGAAATCATATATTCACCTTTGAAGCCTACAAGATTCAAAAGAAAAACATTTCTTCAACGTCATCACTTTATGTTACACATAAAACAAAATTAGCTACAATAGCGCAATGTTAGTGGCGTTCATTATCCTAAAAGAGAATTATAGTTATAGTAAGTTCTTAGAGTTATGATACATAGAAATGGCAATAGGCAAGGTTGGCTAAATCCAATGTGCTAAAGAGAAAAATAATGAACAATGAATTGTGCCATAGAATTTCTAAAATTTATTAACAAAACACCGATAATTATAAGAACACCAAATTAATAGGATTAAATTTCCCTTGAAAATCAACTTTTATATGGTGATTCAATATATACAAATATATAGAATAAAAATAAATATGAAAATAATGGTTATAATAAAAATATGCAAACTCAATATACTTTTTAAAAAGTGATTAAAAGAATAATTATCTAATTTTGAATTTGTTTATAATTATGATTTATTATTATTAATAGAACCTTAGTTACCTTTTTATTTTCCAATTAATAAATATTTTTATTTGTATATTTATAAAGATGTGTGTTCAAGACTATAAAAGAAAATAATAGATGACACATCTTGGAGTAAACACTGAAGTTTGTAGAAAGGGAACAACTATTGTTTTTAGTTGAACATTACAGTTAAAAATAAAGAAGTTATAGTTTTAGATGTAGGAAGAGGGTGTTGGTCAAGAGAACTCGAGAACTCTAAGATGAAGAAGAGAAAAGCAAAGTTTCAAGTGGACAAATCCTAAGCAGCAAAGATGTAATATCAAGATGTTGGTCAAAAAAAAGTTGCAGCTGATGAAAGATATGTGGTGCAACCTCTTCTCCATGAGGGGTGATCAAATTAAAGAAGCAGAACAAAATTTTAAATGTGCAGTGAATATTACCTAGTTTATGAAACATAATTAGCTTGCTTTTAGTAAAAAAATCCACTAATCATTTGTTTTAGAGGCCCGTGACAAGTGCAATTTGTTATATGATGCACATTACAAGTTCCCAAAACAATTTGAGTGGATCAAAGTTATGTCCTTTCAACCATGCAACAAATATGAGTGAAAAGATGTTTTTTGTGTGAAGAGAAGACATAACTATGCTTGAAATTGCGTTTCCATGCTTGGTTTCTTGAAAAAGGTGTGTTAGAAACCCTAATATCTTGCTTGAGATTCTCACATCTATATTCATTTTGTTCTTGTTCATATAGGAGGTGGGGGACACATAAACAACACAACAACTTGAGGTAAGTTTTCAAGTTTTTCCAATTTCATGTTTTTGAATTCTTTTTCTTTCTAATTGTTTGTTTTTCGTTTCTTTGCTTTAAGTTTTTGTGTTTATATATCTTTTCTTGTAGTTTTTTAGGTTTCTTAGGAGTTTAGCGGAGGCAAACCTTTCTTGAAACTCTTGAGCTCCAAGCTCAGGAGCTTCAAGAAAGGCCAAGGCAAAAAAAATTGTGCTTGGCCTCCAACTTTTGGCATTGAAAGTTGGAGGCCAAGTGCAAAAAAATTTGTTTCAGCTTCTTTTGAAGCTCTTGAGCTCTAAGCTTGGAAGTTCCAAGAAAGGTTGAGGCAATTTTTTTTGCGTTTGGCTAGTTTAAGAACACTTGAGAAGCAATTGAATCAAGAAAAATGTGTTTAAACTCCAACTTTTGGTGCCAATTGTTGGAGGCCAAGCAAAAAAAATTGAGCTTAGCCCCTCATGGAGCTCCTAACCTTTGTACTCTAGGGCTCCAAGAGAGGCCAAGCCAAAAAAATTGTGTTCAACCTCTTACGGAGCTCCCAATTTCATGCTTAAGGGTTCCATGAGAGGGCCAAACACAAAAGTTTTTTGCTTGGCCTCCAACTTTTGGCACCAAAAATTGGAGCTTGAGTTAAATAATTTGCTTTGAGCTTTCATAAAAACCATAGCTCCCAAGCTTACAACTTTCAAAGGTCAAAAAATTTCTTCAAATGAGTTTCTTCAATGCAATTTTTGATTATTGTTTAACCTTTTTTACATCATTTCTTTAATTTGCAAAGTTTTGTCAAAATAAGAAATCCATCCATAGAGGTATTTTTGACTTTTTCTTTTTCAAATTTTGTTCTCAAATAATGCACCTTACTTTCTTCCTCATTTAATGCTCTCCTACAAGTTCCTCCATCTATCCTTGAAATTAATGTATATTCAATCATTGATTCCAATGTGTTTGGTGTGAAAATTAACGGCAATTTTCCTCTTGCCATTGTAAAATAAAGGCTTGTTGTATAGATCAAGCAAATTAGTAGTATAGGAAGAAAAATGCAATTTGATTATGCAAGTAACAAAAATGGTGTTAAACGCAAGAGGTTGAAAGAGTGATTGAGAAAAAATAACTTGAATTGGTGTAGGGAATGTGAAGTGTCATGGGTTGTTTCATATTGTTTTTGTTCCTAATGGGCACATGCCTTTTGGTGGTGAATAGGTAGTGTTCGGATTGGCACATACTTGGTGGATCTATGGGATTTAATTTAACATTCTATATGGTTTATCTTGAATATATTTTATATTAAGGAAATATGAAGTATGACTTTGAAGTGTGATTTGAACATTTCATTTGTCGAATTGTTTTGAAAGAAACCAATATAAATTGTTTCAACCTTGTTTTTTTTGTTCAAGTTTTTGCAAAAATAACGTTTCTTGCCAAAGTTCAAAATAATGTTGACCCATTGTTTCATCCATAAAGATCATTCATCCATGGACATGTGGCATAATACTCTCCATGTTAGCAAAGATAATGTCAAAGAATATTCTCTTAATATTTTATCGACATGGTCAGAATATTCTAAAAAAGATTCGATCTTGCTCATGTGTTTATGTTCACCTGTTCATTCTCGTAGGCTCATGGACTAGCATCCTTTGTGAATGTCTTGCACTAGGTTTGACACATTTGTGTAGCTTGTCAACTTCAGTGATGATGCATGGGTTCACAAACATGTCGTTGTTAGTCTTTTTGAAGCCCCCCAATGCCACATCATGCATACTTTGGTAGAAATTGTGTGGTTGTTGTTAGCCCAATTCAAACTCACACATAAGATCCTTATCTATTTGGAAGAGGAGGGTTCGAATTTGAACATGTTGGCCCTTGCCCCTTCTACCATAATTAATTGTGAACCATTGCAACTAGAGAGTTCATTTGTAAGGAGTTGCTTCAAACATCCAATGTCTAAGGCTTGTTCAATATGGCACAAATGTCACCTATGTGGGTGTTAGCATGCAAAAGCTTTCATTGAAAGATGCTTGCTAAACTCAACAAAAGACAATATGACTTGGACAGTTTTGTTTGAAAAGGTCAGCGAAGTGAGACAATGAAGCTAAAAACATTGATAAAGATAAGGTTTGCAAATATGGGGTTGTCCTTTTTAGGGAAACCTTAAAAAGCATGTTATTTGTTGTCACAAACAATTCTTGTATTTGCAAGCATGGGTGCCTAATGGGCTAACTTGGGCCATTACATGAGGTATGGTGGAAAACTTGGAAACCAATTGTGGAGCATTGTTTCTGAATAAAATAAGAGGTTATTGGCTATTGTATGAAACATTGAATGCTACCATTACCATTTCCATGGAATTGAAGGTTGGCTTCAACCATTGAATTGTGTGGGTGCCACCTCTCTTATATGGACCACTTAATGTGAACTCAAGATCCTCTATGGACTCATGGTTTCAAAGGTTGCCAAGATATTAACCTTTTTTATGTCTTTTTGGATTCATCTTCTATTCCTCACGCTCACAACATGTTGACATTAATGCTGGACCTTGTGTTCAAAAGGCTCAAGTTTGTGACTATCTTGCCCAGGAAAGGGCTAAACTCATGGCTACAAAGTATGATAGAAATTTTTTACTTCCCATGCTTGTGAAATGCAACCAATTCCTAAATCTAGTTATTTCAAGTACCTTTCCTCCAACTATAGAATGACGATCCAATTCACTTTGTGATGTTCTAGCTTCATGCAAGGAGGCAAGAAAGATTGTTATAGCTAAATTTTCTATTTTTTGTGATTGTGTTCTAAATGTTATTTATGACATAGGATCACCTGGGGTTTGGTTAGAACATGCTACATTGCATCCCAATTTCCAAACAGATATTTGCAATTCCTAGTTCCTAGATTCAGATAAAGAGAATCTTCTGTGTGGCCCTAGAATTTGAACTAGTTTGCAACATTGTAGGCTTAGGCTCACAAACCTTGATCCTCTTGCAAAAATCAACTTGACAGTGTTTAAGTTGCATGCCAACTTGCAAACAAAAACAATGGGGAGTTCTTTAGTTATCAGGCATCTACCTATGAAGATGAATTGGGAAAGACTGTCTCTATATCAAGGAGGATTGTAGCAGTTCCATTTTAGTGGCCACAATCAAGTTCAGCATTCAATTTGTTCTTCAATGTCCACCAACTTTTTGATACATGGTCCACAATTTTACTTTAGTGTCTGTGTGAATTTCCATATTAATTTCAGTCACCTCTAAGATTGGACATTTTTGTAATGAATCCATGAATTTTTTTGGTTTGGCATCCACCAAGTTCTTGTAGTGCTCACATGGACCATAGTAGGTTTAATTGGGTATGATCAATTACACATGATCAATTGGCATTTAACAGCAATTCAAAGAATTGGTGGAAGCATATGATAGCATTTTGAGCAAACTTGGAGCTACATCAATAAATTGGCCATGCCCTTTGAACAATCTAACTAGGAGAGAAATTGTCAAAAGAAGATGAGGATAATGTGTGATCACATGTTATCAAGTCACCACAAACCATAACCCAATATATTGAAATGACTTCACACAGAATGGCGATGGAATAAGTGAACTAGATTACCAGTTACCACTGTCCTGAAGTGAACTCAGTTGGCATGCTTGATCTTGAACTGATCAGAGTCATGATGAGGATTGAAGGTCTGCAGCCCACTTCTTTACAAACAACCTTTAGGTTCAAATGAAAACTTGGGTTATATCTCTTACTCCTTGTACTGCCCTGTTCACTGCATAGTGCATATCCCCTACACCTGTTTCCTGTGAGACCCATCTCAACACTCCTCCATGACAACGTTTAACTCCTCACTATACACCAGGAATTCATCACCTCTTTGACAAATGAGTAACTCAACTTGAATGAACGAATTTTCAACTGAAGTTGGTGAACATGTTTGCACAGTTTTCAAATCAACCAGTCCGTGATCGCTTCAAGGTGGCAACATCTTCATCAATCAAATCCTTCGAAGTGGAGGAAAATGCAACTGCTTCAGGGAGCTCAAAACTTAGACACAGCATAACCTGCAAGATAAGCCAACCCACTTTTTCAAATATTGGTTTTGAAGGGCATCTTTAAAAAGTGGGTTAAACTAGTAAGGAGTAAAGAAATAAAAAAGGCCAGTTTGCTCCAATTATCCACAATTGTGCACATGAACTCATACCTTTGAAAGGAGGGAAAAAAAAAAGTGAAATAAACAACTCAAATGACTCCATATACTTCTAAAAGCATAGACCATCTCAACTACTCTAAAGGACAAATGGTGGGCTACCCAGCTCCTGCAAAACAAAGGAAAAATAGCACATGCTAGTGGAGAAAGCCCTCACAGCTGCTAGCCATGTCGGAGCTTGGAAGAGAAGACAGCTGGATGATTGGCATGAGATAATTAACTGTACCTTATTGGGTGCAACATCTCGGACAGTCCACACCACTGGCTCCTGAATGGGACCCTTGAGATAGGCTTCTGCCCGCTGATTGTTAAATGACAAAACAATGTTAACAAAATATCTGTCAAAATGAGCAGATATTGATCCATCCTCCATACAAATCTTTCAGCTACCTTCCAGCAATATTTCTACACAAATTGAACTTGGAACATCATAATCCAGCTAAATATATCCCAGGGTTTCACAAACATTTCTTTTCAATGACCAAGGCTTAGCTCTTCAGTCCTAGACACCATCTAAACAAAGACTGCTGACATACTAAGAAAGATCTAAAGGAAGATGCAATGCCAGACCTAACAAAAAGCAGTTGCTCATCCAAAACAGTTGTTTATACAATTATACAAAACTGGAGAGATACAAGTTGCAGGAAGTAACCTCAATGACATCTGCAGATGTTTCTTTTGTCCGCATGAAACAGTAGCAGTGAACACGAGGCAGTCTCCCCTTCCACTTATCCCTTAACAAAAGCCCATTTAAAACATCTGCAAACAGAAATCAACTTAGTCCCTATGCTTGCAGAGCTCTTTACCATGGCCAGTGAACAGAAGAATAATGTTGAAAAGTAGGAATGACTTAGTGTCATGTGGACGCAGTCTAAACATAGCAACAGGGGCAACATGTTTGTCCAAATCTAACCCCAAGGACATGCAAAGTCCCTAGGTTCCTGGAACCTTTGATAACCCATTGCTCATTGACCTCCTCTGTAGCTGAGTTGACTATTCTGGCCGAGCATACTCACAAATTTCCATATAGGAATATCCCATTTCCTCTAGTCCAAATCCAAAATATGAATGTGGCACAGGAACACAAAAATGGGTTAGCAAGCAGATGTTGTAATTACAGGAGCCTGCCTATGTTCATCAAATCAGCAAAGATGCTTACCCAAAAATTCAAGCGCCGATGCTGGCAGATTCATGACAACATGGTCGAAGTGCTCCCAAGCCTTGACTTCTAAGTTCATATTCTCTTTGGCCACTGATGTTGTGAAGTTCCTTCCTTTCTTATTCCTTCCATTCTGGATATTCTTTCCTATAGCTGCAAGACAGAACACAAAAACTGAAGCTGTAGGAAATTTCTTTGCTAGGAAGTAGGAAAAAAGTGAATATTCTGACCTTAGACATGACAAGCTATACCTGGATGTAACAAGCCCATGTCAGAATCCATTTCATCAGCTGAATCCTTCACTCTTTCCATCTCCTTTTTTGTCTTTACAATCCCAGTCCCAATTTTGATGGCATTACTGATTTGAGATTCATATTTAGTCGTGAGGCTGTCAGATGGTCCTGTTGTAATCCTTTCTTCCTCTGAAGACACTGGTGAGGTTGTAGATGCAACGTTATCATTGACTGGTTCCTCCAAGCTTGTGTCTGCAGGCCTTGGTGTCATGATGGTTTGGATGAACTCACGGGCATCCATGTTATAAGCCTTCACTCTCCCCAAAACCTTGTTTATTTCAGAGTTTATCTTCAAATACTTCACACTCATTGGGTTTAGGTCATTCGCATAAACAATACAACCTTGCTGGGCTGCAGGAATTGCAAAAGGTCCAATGCCAGCGAACATGTCCACAATGACTTCTCCAGGTTGAAATTGAGAAAAGACACGTTTATGTTCAGCTTCCAGTCGAGAATTCCAGTACACTGACCCATAATCCAGCCGGAAGGTAGCACCGTGCTGCTTTACTTCTGTAACCAAGCTTGCATTTCCAGCCAACACCTCAAATTCGGGTACCCTAAACTCATTTGTGATTGTTCCCACTTTGTTCACAACAGTTTTAAGCTTTGGATTCTTCTGTAAACAAGCAAGTCCCGAGAGGAAGTTTAAAAACGAATGATGAATCTTCACACAAATGTAACAGCTGTCAAATGGTGGTAAAGCAGGAAGGAATAATGGAACAACTCACATCCAGAATAACAGTTGCAATCACTTTCTGATAAGGCAGGAGTTCCTCCCGCAAGTTGAGATGTGCAATATGCCCTGCAGTTTACCCTTCCAGTCAAATATCATATGTCTACTCTGCTAAGAAGTTTGCATAAACATATGTATGTTGAAGACCTAGGAAGATCCACATTTCTGAACTCACACAGCAAGTTAGGGCCTGGGGTGGTAAGGTCTGAAGTTGAGGTTCACATTGTGTCCAGATCATGCAATTTATGTACACACAACCCACATAAACATACCAATGGTTTCAAAGGAAGAAGGCACCTCACAGCCTGCAGGTAGAATTTCTT
>Ga0116227_10003746_pt1 | contig 33572 bp, 22 predicted proteins | sample S1TSphgellanicum_FD_89693 | JGI IMG/M metagenome (GOLD analysis project Ga0116227, IMG submission 89693) | Host-associated microbial communities from peat moss isolated from Minnesota, USA - S1T2_Fb - Sphagnum magellanicum MG | ecosystem: Host-associated > Plants > Peat moss > Unclassified... | reverse complement strand
GAATGAAGTGTGAGAAAGGTTGTTAGTTCTTGTGTGTGGGAGGTGTTCATGGAAAGGTTATGAAAAAATGAAGCATGGAATGGAGTTGTGTGTAGCAAGTAATCGTAGTGAAGCTTCTGGACTTTGATTTAATTAATTGTTTCTCTCAAATCCACTGTTGGATTTGTGTCAAAATTAGATCAATTTTAGTTTGAAAGGTGTAAAAGCTCCTCCCAAAAATTCAGCGTCATCGGTTTTGCTGTGAGGGAGTTACATTTGTTGAAAGTAGAGGAGGTTGAGTTGTTATTTTTTCCTCAATCTAAGCAAGTGGTTTTAGTTTCGGGCTTAACTTTTGGTCAAAGACATAAATAAATTTTTTAAAAATCATGAGATTTGGACACGACGCATTAGATTTTTTAATAAATTTCATTACTTACCTCGAATCACCTTACTCGTTAGACTTCAACTACATAATAGTTACACTTCTAACCGGGTTTTTGTGAGTGCATATTTTAGTGGTGGAAGTGTGCAAGAAATCCTCACAGTCTTAAGTTTTATGACCTACCAACCTATGTACCTATGGTTATGTACGACCTACCTAGCTATTAAAATAAATATTTATATTTTTTATGTATTCCAAAATACAATCAATATGCCCTGTGGCAATTTTTGATTGTGCCATGTGTCACAATTTTGAATTATCATTAATAATCATAATGGACGATGGAGATCAATATTTTGAATTTTTTATGTCCAATAATCTTCATAATGCCATGTGTCAAATTTTAATAAATGGATGACATTAATGATGTTAACATGACATCATGGGTGTAGTTATAATGGAATTAAATAGTAGTTGAAAATGAGTTGTTTTGATTAAATTGCAATTGAGTTGTAATGAGTTGCACCGTATATATGGTGAGTTATAATTTTGCAACTCATGCAACTTGTCCTTTAGCAATCATGACATATAAATACAATGAGTTGCAAATGTCCTCTACAACTCAAAAATTGAGTTGCAATGCTAGTTGCAAAACACCCTTTTTTTCATAGTGTTTATTAGCAAAATTGGTCCAAAAAAATCAAATTATGACATTTGTTAAATTGACTAATCAATTTTACCATGTCCAAGTTAACTATTAGTCAAATCAACACATGAGTTTTTTCTAATGGTCTATTTGACTAATGGGGTTTTATTATTTATATCAATTAGTCAACTTGGCCAATTGTCATTTTCACTACTAGTCAAAATGAACAAATGTTTGACTTCATATGTAGGTAGGTAGACTTAACCTAAACAAAACCCATGTAAGTTAAAAATTAACTTAAGTTAAGCACATGAGCTAGGAACCTAGCCTATGCACCACTTAGGCTAGGTTTGGAACCTAATTAAACTAATTGGTTTAGAGGGTAAGAACCTAATTTGTCTACCTAACCTAGGTTATGTAGTTTAATTAGGCACCCTAACTAGGTACCTTAGTTAAATATGATGCGTGTGAGGATTTGAACCTTTCATCTTGACATTAATGGACCAAATCTTCAACCATTGCACCATATCTTCAATAAATAATAAATTTTGTCATGAACTTTTTTTTAAAACGTACCTAGGATGCCTAGTTTAACAACCCTAAATTAACTAATCTAACTTAGCTACTTAATTTAATTACCTAGCTACGTACTTAACCACTTAGCTTATCGACCCACCTAACTTAACCTACCTACCTAGCCTAAGCTACTTAGGTTAGGTGGGTAGGTATATAACCTACACATAACTTATTTACCTACCTACCTAGGCCTTACTTACCTATTGAATTAATCTACTATCCATTTTGATAGCCATTTTGACTAAGAATCAAATTGTCATCGGTCAAGTTGACTAGTCAAAATAATTATAAATAATTAAAATTGGAATTTATTTAATTATAAATATTGAATGCCCCATTTAATTAAACCATTTATTTGGTCTCGAGGTGTTCCTTTTTTGTCCTATCTAACTAAATGTCACCTTTGATCAAGTAGTCTAAATAATCACTTTAGTCAATTGAATCAATCAAAATAAACATGTCACCTCAATAACTAAATTTTCCATTCAATTTAATTAATGTTTTGGTCAAAATGAAAAGGGTAGTCAAGTTATATAGCTTGAAAGGCTAGGATGTTTTACTTGTACCAAAAAAAAGATGTTCAAATAGACATACAATGCAACATTGGTGTAGGCCAATGATGTATTGAAATACAAGGTACCACTTGGTATATTTAATACTAGCACGAATACAAGTATTAAAAAAATACCTATTGGGCATGACCTAAATTAGCAATACCAACTCATTATACTAGTACTAATTTACTATAAGACTTGAAGTAATATTAAGTATCTGCCTACCTTATAATACCAATATTAGGTTTATGGTTGTTAGTTACCATTCAAACTCAACCTTGGACCTAATATTAGTATGAAATTGGGTATGAAACCTTTGAAAAAATACCCAATATTAGCACTTGCCAAGTATAAATATAAAAAACTCAAATATCAAGATCAATTTGGCATGTTAAAAATTTGATTTAGTCCAACATTGGTTTAAACCAATGGTGTTGTGCATATATATAATTTTAGACATACCCACCATGTAAGTGTCAATGTAAATAGTGAACTTATTACACATTGTGTATATGTAAATATAAACCCTTTCATCCACATCTCTGTATGTATATGTGAATGTATAACCTTGGACATGTAAGTATACATGTAATACCATGTAAATAGTTATTAAAAAAAAATTAACAATTTTTTCTTTCAAGATAAATAAAATTATCTATTTGCTCTTGCCCAGTTGGATCAAAACATATTAAAATGCACAAATTTCAAGGGGAAGAATAATTTTATTTCATTTAGGCCACCTTCCTAAATAAATAAATAAATAATGATGATGTGAAGGAAATGAAAAAATGGAAATTTTATGTAAAAAAAATTGGGTGAATGAACTTATTAAATTCCACCAAAACCATGAGTCCAAAAGGTGGGATTTAGATGATGTGGTTATAATTGAAAGTTGGCAACTTGGGTTGTATAATATTTGATGTTTGATTCTTGATTGTGAAAAGTTCACTTGCCAATGGTTTTGGAAAGAAATTCAATAGACCACAAAATAATGGATGCATACGATAAGACTTATGGCCCAACATTAGATGCATCCCATAGGATTTCTTTTTCAAAACCTAGTTCATTTACATTTAACTTGTCAAAAAAAAAACCTTGAAGATGTGTAAGTTTAATCAAATCCTTTTATACTTACCTTGTGTAGGTGTAAATGTAAAATAAAACATTTACATGCCAAGTAGGGCATGTGTAAATTCCAAGAAATTGGTAGTACAAGTGTAAATCATTCACATTTTCAATGTTTCAAGCATATATCTATTTACATTTACCTTTCAAATTTTTGTTCAAACATTTAAAGTTTAGGGTTCAAACCCATCATTTTAGCATAATAACCAATTGACATTTGACATTTTAAACTTTTGAACTTGGAGATTTCCTATATATATAGAAGTGATAGTTGGCTTCATGTTGGTAATAGGTTGTTGAAACAATAGACCCCCAAAAAGACCTATGAAAATAGATGTTAAATAACACCTAATGAACATTGCCTAAATAATAGTGCAACACCTTATGTGGTTATGCATAGGGTTTGATTATACAATATAAAATCTTGTTGTTGTAAATGATAGGAAATAAGTTAATTCCTAATTCCTTGAAATCAAAGGATCAAACCTAACAAAAAACAACAAAACATACCAAAAACAAATTGTCCTTATAAAATAGGACAAGTGTTGATTATGGAGGATACAAACCACATAGTGTGTAAAAAATGTGTAAGGCTCCACAAATAAGCTCCAACTAAAGCTCATTAGGGGATATCTAAAATCTCTTTTATAATTTTGATTGCAACAACCTAATGGAAGCCTATAATTAACATAGGGCTTAATTTTTTGTTACATGGACAACTATGTTTCATTGGGAACTATAGCTACATTGCAAATATCAAATTAATCAATGTTGAGAACTCTAGGAACATGATTTCATAAAAAAAAACACATATCTCCCTTTGTGATAAATCCCAATTTGATTCACAACTAATAATTTTTTTGCATTTGGTTTGACCAATAGAGCTCTATTGTGACTATGAACAAAGGTAAGCAAAATAATAATAATGGAGAGTTGTTTTGATCATATACTCTATGATCATAACAACCTAATGGGAAAATGATAATGATAGTGCCTTCGTTCATGAAAGGTCATTTATACTAATGGTCAAATGGTAGATGTTTCATTGATATGGTGGCCTAAGAGCATTTCCACCAAACCACCGTATCAAACCTATCAATGGCAATTTGACAAAGAAATTGTCAATGACTTCCTCATTGCAATCCTTCTAGAATCACCAAGTTTTAGTTGATCCTAGCCATTGGAAGCTCTATGTTCCAATAATGATGTGTTTTTTGTTGTTGTCACAAGAGGCTTATTGGATTTTTTTCTTTGTAGGACACGACCACAAGAAGAAATTGTAAGATCTCTAACAAGAACTTCCCACCCAAGAACACAACAATATTCCTTGCAACATGTTTTGCTATTGCCGCAACAATAAGCTTGCAAAGGTTGTGCATAATATTGGGGCAAGGCTTTCCTCCAATAACATCTAAAGAACCTAAGATCTTTTACCTACAAGAAGGCGACCAATTGTAAAAAGAGAAGAAGTTTAAATCATCATCCTTGAATTTCAAAAAATCCAAAGATTACATTAACAGTTTCAATTTTTTTCAAATTGATCAATTTTTCTTTTAATGACAAAGTTTGGTCAAGATTGATTCCCAACAAAAGAAATGATATGCAACCTCCCAACCAATTGTGTTAAGGGGGTAAATTGAGTATGTGATTTGGGATGAACAAGGCAGGTAAAATAGGGACTAATTAAGGAACTTTGTTAGTTTGAATTTTGAATTTTTGTTGTTTTGGATCATAATCATGTGACTTGGGATGGTTCAAAAGGGGGAGAGTTCTAGAGAATAAGAGAAGGAAAAGAAGATGAGCGAAGGAGTTTTTAAAGAAGAATAGGAAGAGCTAGAAGCACTTGCAGTAGGAAACCACAGACTTTGTTTTGATATAGCACAAATTTTAAGTGTTGTTGTGGGGATTTTTTTCAACAAAACTTGGGATTATGTTGTAATTTGGATTGAGGTTCTTAATAATATAGAAAAGCATAGACTTCTGCAGTGAATTATATGTTTAATTTTTTGTGTGAATTTTTTGTAGTGCTAATTTATGATGAAATGAATTGTACTTTTGTTTTTGGAGTTTTTTACAATGTATTATGAAGTGCAAATTCTAGCTATATGCAATAACTGTGAATATGATATGGGAATGAATTGTAATGTTAAGTTTGTTGAAACTTAAGATAAAATAGTGAACATTTGCTTGTGAAATGCAAATATGTTGTTATAGTAGTGTGAAATATTTTGCAGGAATTTAAATTTCATTTCTACCATTTGGCGACCATCTTGTGGGGAAATTTTTTCATGTTCTTTCTTTTGGTAATGGGAAGGTATTTAACAAATTTTGTTGTATCCCATAGCTAATAGTGTCCAAACGAATAGTGTTTTTTTTGTTCAATTAAGAATTTTAAAGGGTTTATTAAAGAATTTTAAAGGGTATATTAGAATACATCAGAGGTGTACACAGTTGACGTTGTAAGGATTGCAAAGCGATCTACAAACTTTGAAGACGAAAAATTATGAACAAGATGAATCAGATGGTGACCCGAAGTTTATAACAATAATTGGAATTGGAGGCAAATCAACAAGTTATTGAATGTTAGACATAAGATAATAATGAAAATGGAGAGGAGGATGTAAGGCTTACAAAAACCCCACAATGGAATTTGATGTTGGATAGTTGAGTGCTAAAAATAGAGGAAAGGCCTGTGGGGCACATGTCGTTTTTACCACAAGAAATGGTACGATGGGATGTATGGACTAGGGGTCTTCAGAAAAGACATAGTTCCAGATGATAATCTCCATGGAGAGAGATGCAATTCATCTAAATGAACGGATGTAATATATTTTTTAACCATAATTTGTGGTTCATAGTCATAAAGATCAAGAAGAAGCAGGGACTTTTGTAATACCTAGACAACCACAAGAAATCTCAAGTCAATGATTAGTTGAAGGAAGGATGTTACAGGAGGTATATAACTAGGTTTGTGTATTAATTTGCATATCCATATTATATGAACTAGTGGAACACTAAGAGGTGGATGAAAACATTAATGTTGATGTGTTTGAGGAAAGTAAAGAAAATTATCCAAGATCATCTAAATATGCAGAAACACAGGTGAATGCATTAGATGAAGTACCGCAATCATACTCTTGTCAAGGGAATCTAGAGTTAGATCAAACAAGGCACACAACCAAAACACGAGATCATGAATATGTGGATTTGGAAATGATCATGTTACTTTCAAGGGTCTATGCATTTTATGAAGAAAAAGGACATGCAATTGTCCTTTTGTGCCTTTTCACATTAGGGTGGGTATCGTTAAACATGTGGAGTTATAGAATGTGGCAGGAGCATTGATAGATCAACCATAAGAATAGGAATCAGGAATTTCTGTAGTTTAGAATAGATTTAGAGGCATGGAATTGGGAAGCCAATTGGGACCATGAAGTCGATAGATTTGTTCATTTATTCAGACCAGGAGTAGAGAACCAAAGGGATATTCACATCCACATATGGAACCATAGTGGATACCAATGGGTAACCGCAAAATGGAACATTGTTGATTTCGCGTCAACACAACTCCACCAATAGTGTCAAAAGCGGTAGTTGTTAAAACCCAGAAATAACATGCTAGTGGAATGAAAGTTATTCAATCATTTGGTGTAAGTATAATAACCATAGGAGTGGAAATGGTTGTTGCGCCCAACATAAATGTTGTAAGAAGGGAAATACTAATTGGATTTGCAACAAAATTGGATAGTGGATTAGGTGGAGTCTTGGCAATAAAGAATTTAAGTCAAAGTTTGGCATGACTAGTAGTTAATATTGGAGTTGTTAGCATACCTCAAATGGTGTTTACTAATTTGATATTGACTACTCATGTGAACATGACTATACATCAACCACTAATGAACTCAATGGTTGTTGGAGGGTGTAGAAGTGTAAATGCCATGCATTCTAGAGGAGGATACCAAGAACCAATTGTTATAATTGCACCAATTCTTGATCACAGATATGGCCATTATGTTAGGCCGAATAGAGTAGCTCTTAAATATCTTGATTTTAAAAAAGATGTTGATCCGAATGCTCATGTCAAAATGTTCAATTCTGTAGTCAAAGCAAATGTAAAGACTTTTGAATAATATATCATCGATGCATTTAGCTATATGCTAAGAGATATGACATTGGATTAGCGCCATAATTACAATGATGTCAAAATTTCCTAACTATATTTTTTTGGAGCTTACACATGCATTTTGCAAACATCATTAGAAGACTCATAATGACAAGCAAATATACATGGAGCTGAAAAACATGAAGCAAGAGGAGATTGAGAGGGTGGAGGTTTACTATGAGCAAGTTCAGAAGCTAGCTCATGGTTTATGAATACCAACCACAGACAATTTTCTAACTTCTGTGTTTAGGATGGGTTTGCAATCATACCTTAGAATTGTGACTATAGGGATGAGGTGGTCAACATTACAATAACATAAAGAGGTGGCAATGTTATGTGAAAAGGTATGACTATTATAGAAGCAATGAGTGCACTATCAATACCATAGAGTATCAAACAAACAATACCAACAAAAACACAAATTAATATAGGGAAGATTGACAAACATTACACAAATTATGGGATGACAAATCACAATGTGGAAACATGCAGAAAGAAAAAAGAATAGACTACAGTGGCAACCACAGAGGTGGTATAACCAAGTCAAAAAACATAGAAGACATCTTCATATGCATGCCACATCTATGGTTTGAATGGACATAAAATGATAGATTGTCCAAAATTTGTTGAGATGTAGAAAATGTTTCATGGGAAATCTGTGAGAGTAGCATAGGTTCAACCTATTATTGAAACACAAATAATCATTGCAGATGTGAATGTGGTGGATGTTAATGTTACCACAAGAAGTAAAGTAACTGAAAAACAAGTGTTCAAGGATAGAAAACCAAGAAAAGAAAAAAATGTTATTGACTGGGAGAAAGAAGAATAGTTGAAGCAATCAATGGTGGAGACAATTCAACATATTTAAAAAACACAAACTCGTATAAAAGGGCCATCCACATCCATGGAGGGATGGAACATAACTTGACCGAATATGCTAAATACTACTCCTATGGATGCATAGAAATCTCAGGAAGTAATGAATTCATAAGGGAAATTGATCACAATAGAAGAGATTTTTCTAGACATTAGTAAAGATGTTAGAAACAAATTATACTTTGAACTTAAGATAGTTGCTTAAAATAGTTCCTGAACTAAAGAAATATCTTTGGCATAAGTTGAAACTAAAGAAAACTTAGAATGTAAATAAAGCAAACACAAAGAAACAAGTTGGTTATTTAGTACGAGAAGTAAGGACAAATGCTGTAACAATAGATAATCATATGGAAGTTATCCAAGTATAGATTGGGAAGAATACAATAGAATATGTGTTGTTGGATGGAGGTTAAGGAGTTAATATTATCACAGAAGTTGAGATTGAGGTTAGTGCTTCCAAAACCTAAACTTCCACTAATAATCTAAAGATGGTAAATCAAACAACCACAAAACCAATGGGGTTGATCAGAGATCTGAAGATATATGTTCATGACATTCCTTACATAATTACATTTACTGTATTTCAAAATAGTGTGGTAGATTTTTGTTATTCCATGTTGTTGGGGAGACCAAGGTCGAGGGCTGTTAAAGTCACACATGATTAGGGAAGTAACACTGTCACCATATAAAGGAATGGGACAATTTGAACAATTACAATTACCAAACATTTGGGAAATGAAGTAAAAATACCAGAAGTGTTACTATGTTACGATTATTAGAATGGCATCACAAATGAAGAAAAAGATATCATCTTTGTTACAAAGCCATAATTGTTCTCCATAAGAACAATTAACAAAAACAATTTAATCTACAAAAACCACAGATGTGGGGATCATGGATATAAATATGAAAACTAATATTTCAAAACAGGGATTTGAAGTACAAAGCACATAGAAGAAAATACTTGGCAACATATATGAGCCAGAAATAGCTATGTAGGATAAGGTGTATCCAAAGACATACTATAGACATCAACCAGGGAGTGTTGTAGTGGATGAAACACCAACAAACATCAAAGCACATGGATTGCACATAGCTGGATGGATGTTACTTGAAGATCAACAATTGATGAAATTCAATTTGGGAATTAATGTAGAACCATAGATGGTGAAGATTAATGCATAGCTGGAAATAGGCAAGGTGTTGGAAGTGCAGCAACTGTTGAAGGAATTCAAAGATGTTTTTGCATGGACATATAAAGATCTGAAAGGGATTCCACTAGAGCTAGCACAACACAAAATTGAGTTAGACCCTATTATATTGTCGGCACATCAAGCTAGGTACATATTAAATTCAAACTATGCTACAACGGTCAAACAAGATATAGAGAAATTGTTAACAGTTAGATTCCTTGAATTTATAGAAGAAGCTACATGGTTGTCACCCATAGTCGTAATACCCAAGAAAAATGGCAAGTTGAAAATCTATATAGATTTTAGAAAACTAAATGCAACCACAAAGAAGGATCCATACCCATTATTTTTCATAAATGAAGTGCTGAACATAGTAGCAGGGTATGAGGCATATTCCTTCTTAGATGGATATTCAAGATATCATCAAATATCTATAGCTCTAGAGGACAAATACAAGACTGCATTTGTTATAGACTCGAGGGCTTTTATATGGAAGGTGATGCCGTTTGGAGTTTTAAAATGAACCTCCAACATATTAAAGAGCTGTGACCAAAACATTTAGAAAATATTTGGACAATTTTATGAAGATATTTCTAGATGACTTTATGGTGTATAATGACATAGAGAATCTTTTGTAGAAGCTCAGACTATGTTTTCAAAAGTGCAAAGAATATGGCATTAGTCTAAATCTAGGCAAATGTGCATTTATGGTATTTTTAGGTTTGATCTTGGGTTTTATTGTTTCCAAGGAAGGGAAACTACTAGATCCAAAGAAAATACAAGCAATCATAAACATGCCACCACCTAAGAATCCTTAGTAGATTCAAGTATTTAATGAGATGGCACAATTTTACAGATGTTTTATAAAAACTTTGTTGCGATTATGGCACCTATCATAGACAAAGATTTTTATGTGGACAAAGGAATGTCGAAAGGCTTGGGAATTGATTCAACATAAGTATATTGAAGCACCGATACTGATATCACCAAACTAGTAGGTGGAATTTCATGTTCATATATATGTGTCTTTGTTAGTAATGGGGGCTATGTTGTTTTAGAATGTAACAAGGAAGAGTGATCAACCAATAGTGTATGCTTGTAGGCTTCTAAACAAAGTAAAACAAAATTATAGCACAAAACACAGAAAGGCTTTAGCAATGGTTTTTTTTTTTGCACAAGTTTAGACATTATCTGTTGGGCAATAAGTTTGTTTTTTATGTAGATCATATGGCATTGGTCTATTTGGTCAACAAACCACAAGTTTCGGGGAGAATAACTATATGGTTATTATTGTTCCTCAAATATGATTTCACAGTAGTGTATAAGCTAGGTAGAATTCATGTTGTTGTAGATGCATTATCAAGATTATCGAATAGTGCAGAACCCACAAGTGCGCCTGATCAAACCACATATGTAAGTTTGTTTTTTATAGGTCCTGAGTGGCTTAATGATGTAAAAGAATTTTTAAGAACAAGACAAATTGAGGGCATGTTATTAGTGTAGTAAAAGTAGAGATTGGTCAGGAGAGCAAAACCTTTTACACTAAAGAATGGTAAATTATATAGAATGGGCCAAGACAACAGATTGCAACAATGTTTAATAACAACAGAAGCACATATGGTGATGAAAGAATTGCATGAAGGACCTTAAGGAAAGCATTTTGCAATGGAAATAATGCAGAGGAAGATATTGGATGTTGGATAGTGGTGACCAACTATATACAGGGATGTGCATGATTACTATAGATCTTGTGATGCATGTTAAAGAACATGAGGATTAGCAATTCAAAGTCTTGCAAAGCTGGTCATAAGTCTTCCAAAAAAACTAGTTATGAAATGGGGACTTGATTTTTTGGGGCCAATTAAGCCAGCAAAAAGATATACAGGGAACAAATATATTCTTGTTGCCACAAACTATGATATTAAGTGGGTGGAAGCAAGAACATTGAGAATTAATACAACATTAGTCACAATAAAATTTCTATATGAGTGCATATTAACCAAGTTTAGATGTCCTTTGACTAGTCATAGATCAGGGAGTTCATTTTATTAATGATGCCATCAAGTATTTAATAGATCATTTTCTAATGAAACATGTGAGTTCTATAACTTATTATCCTTAGGGGAATGGGTAGGTTGAATCTACTAACAAGGTACTTGGGACACTATTGATTAAGTTACTTAATGAAAATATAACAAATTGGGATGAACATCTATCTATAGTGTTATTTTCATACAGAATTACAGACAAAGTAGCAACATGGTATACGCTATATCAATTAGTGTATGGATTACATCCATTAATGCTCACAGAATACATCGTTCTAGCTGTTGGTGGAAATGAGAGGGACAATACTTAGTGAGAGTTTTAATTAGTGGAATTATAAAACTCGAGAAATTGCAAGAAGCTAGAATGTAGGTTGAAGAAATTGCAAGAATTCAGCAGTGGAATAATGACGTGCCCCCAAGTTCCTTGTTAGACCCAAAAAAAGTCTAACTATGTTAAAGAGCGGAAATAGTTGGAACTTGGTACCGCTCCTAGCTTCCAGCACTAAAGGGGGTGAAAGGGGCGTGCTGAAAGCTCCAAGATTAGACTAGGAAGAGGGACAATCTATTTAGTTATTCGGTCCTGCATCCAAAACTAACCAACAAGTTGGTTAGAACTCATTTTGCACACTTTTGGTGTTGGGACAAGCCACGGGCAACCTTGGACTCATTTGACTCAACATGGCCTGGACTCGAGGGAAGCCACCACCTTCCCCCACATAGTATTCTCTGCATCTCCGCCGCACTTGCATCCGAATGGCACTTTTTCCCGCGACTCCCAAAGTGGAGTCCCGAAACTGTCCCGGTTTGGACTCTTGAGACTTTGGGCGTTCATAACTTCTCGCTCTGACCTCCAATTGGGACGAGGTCTAAAACAAACTTGTATATCTCCTTGAGAGCTTTCCAATGGTGTGTGACAATCTACTTGCACACACCGGGATCGGGTCGATTCCTGACTTTTAGTGGTCAAGAGTCAAACTGCTAGTTTGACTCCCGACCCTTCTTTCGCCTATAACTTGTGTTGCAGATGTCCAAATGGCTCATGCGAGGCCATTTTGGACATTTATACTTCAAGACCTTTCCAAAAATATAAAGAACACTTCAATGCAAGGTGTTTTGACCCTTGCAATCAAGTTCTAAATTTTTGGGAGTCCCGGAGGACTCCCAAGTCCCATTTTCGGGAGTGTGAATGGCGAACTCACACTTCCTTCAAAGTGGGGTTGCGATAGATAGAGCATTATGGAGTCAACAAAAGAATCCAAAAAAATAGTTTAGTTTTGGTGATTATGTTTTGTGGTTTCCAAAGGGTAATAAGTCACACCTAAGGAAGTTCATTAAGAAATGGTTTGGACTGTATAGAATATTGTATGTGTTGCCAAATAACGTTGTGTTATTGGTGACCATTGAAAAGTTTGAAAGTAACCTTATGTCAGTTAATGTGAATAAGCTCAAACCTTATAAATACATGGAATCAAAAGTTTAGAAAAAAAATAAAAAATGCTAGCATATTGGGAAAAAAATGTAGGTGGAGTTTGGGAGGCGAATTTTGACACAGAGGAGGATGATAATGGATGTGAAATACAAAAAACACAAATGAAGAATGATGAAAATAAAGAATAGATCATGGATTTAGCGGTGAACATAATTTTTATTTTGGATCTACAGATGAGTAATAATTATAATAGTGTGGGATTTGGAATGCAACGATCTAAAGATGATATGTTAGGAGCATCGACTAAATCAACAATAATATTTGTTTAGTTATTAGGAGTATTTGTACAATCCTTAGAATTGTGGGCACAATCAACAAATAAATTAGTACAGTCAGAAGATGTGTTCTCACAATTAACCAATAAATGGGCACAATTAGCAAAAGGGGTACATGGTGAACAAAGTGGAATCAATACAAATAATGTAGGGAGATTACAAATGTGGAGTAATTGGAAGATGAAATGTGTGACGTTCATTCATAATGATGATGTTATGTGCCTCCACGTGGCTATACAAGGGACACATAAACTTGTAGTAATGGGCCATATTAATTTTGAAGATCATGTGTTAATTAAAAGATGGTGGGCAGATGAAAAAATGAATGTGATGGGTGGGATGTTCAAGGATGTGAAAAAACAGGGTAACCATCAAAAGCAGTTTGTGTTTATTGCTGGAAGTTATGTGCATTTTCGAAGTTTCAAAGTTCATAATACTATGAATGTAGATAATGTAATTGAAAAACTACAACGAATAACAAGGGAAAAGGAAGTGTAAAGGAGTGAGCATAGATGAAGGCAAGAGAAGGAAGAGGAATTGTTGAAAATAACAGAAGTAAAAAAGGAGTTGAAAAGAGCAAAGAGAGGAGTGTTGAATATTTAATCGTTGGCTTTAAGGTCATTGTCGCATTCATCATCATCTTCGGAATGTGCTAAAAGGAAGGCATATAATGTGAAGATAAAGTTTACGCAAATGATAATTCCAAACATAGATACAACTGGAACATCTACAATTGAGTTTTTGTGCAAAAGCAAACAACATTGGCATGTAAGAGAATAGACAAGACTAGGAGCTACACTAATAGATCTGGTGTACATTGAAGAATCGGAGGAAGATGAAGTTGAAGAACATCATTTTGTGGAGGCATAAACAATGCAAAATGACATAAGGGAAGAGAACATTGTTGTGCAAGAAGAACAACTATTCATAGAAGTGCAATTAAAAGTATAGTAAGCCATAGAGGTGCAGATAATGGCATAAGCACAATGAAGGTTGATGGAGATGGAGTAGCATGAAGTGGAAGCGATAGTGAATAGAAGATGTGTAATGCTGGATAGAGCTACATTTCTGGAAAAAGGTATTAAAATCCCAGATCTTGAGTGTTTCATGTGGGCATAGACAAAATAAAATTATGATAAACATATAGAGTGGATGGAGAACTAGAAGGATATTGGTGTGGAAGAAGACTAAGCTTCTAAAGTAGGACTTGTTCCTTTGTTTCTAATGGGGTGGGAAGCACCGATGCCTAATGTAATGTTGGAATTTCTAAACACATTCTTGATCAAGGGCACATATATCTACTTTGGGCATAAGGATAAGGTATATGTAATCAACAAACAATTGATTATAGACGTTTTTGGAACGGTATGTAGAAGAACCGAAAGGACAAGTTAGTAAGTCACTAGCAGTTCATGCATTATAGACTTGTAGACTTGCACCTATAAATTTTTCTGTAGATCAATGGAATGCAAAGAGTCTAGGTCTGTCAAATATTCTACCATTATATCTATCATTTATCAAAAGGAGAAGGTAAATTATTTTAACAACAAAAATGTTATTACATTGGTAAGAGCAGAAAAAAGGTAGAAGGTAAATTGGGCATATATTATATTCAATAGTTTGTGTAGTCAGCTGGATAGGTGGTATAAGTATGTTAAGGAAAATAAGGGGGATAAAAAAGATACTTGTCAATTTACCTTGGTATTGGCAAAAATCTTTCAGTATTTGTTTGTTCATCAAAAGGACAATCCATAGAAACCACTGGCCAAGGTTTAAAAAACTAAGGAGGAGATGTAGAGAACACTAAAGAACAAAAAGAAAATTGTAATAGATTTTCCAAGAAGTGCTCTCAAAAGGAAGAACAAAGTTGAGGAAGGAGAAGCCTCAAGCTTAAGAGTGGAGAGGGAACATGAGAGCACAAAATGATGAAGGGTAAAGTGGAACCATCTGCATTACCAATAGTGGTAAGGGTAATGTTACTAGTGGTATAGGCAGTTAAACAGATTAAAGGAGTACCACATATGACATCTCCACAAAAGAGACAATCGAGGGAGTAAAGGCACGAGATACCATAGATGACATCACCATAGGAGAGACAACTATAGGAGAAAAGCTAGGGAATTAAGAGGGAACATGACATAAGGTTTCCCTAGGGTGAGGAACATCTACACTTTAAAGGGGATAGGTGAAGATTGGATGGAGACCACTGCAAGTCCAAAATATTTTCAACATTTATAATAACATTTGAAGTAGCAACAACAGTAGACATAAAAAGGTCTACATGCTATTGAACTAAAAACAAAAAGAGTTGTGACACAACCTACTTTTGAAGATTTTAGACCAACAGAACCAGAAGTACCACCTAGTAGGTTAGAATTTGCAAAAGGATCCCCATTTGAATTTGAATCAAGAAGAAAAATGGTACAAGAGCTGGGATCATCTACAGAAAGATTTGGAGATCCTATGACATAAATAAGTATACCAAAGTTTGTTGAGGAGGTAGCTGCAAAACTAGTGAAAGTAGATAAGGCAGCTGAATTATTTCAGACCATGGCAATTGTGAGTTTGAATATGGGGAATTTGACTCTAGAAATAAACACTCTAGAAATAGATTGGTTACGGGGGAAGAGGAGGAGAAGGCATTGTTACAAGAGGAATTGGATAAGGAGAGAGAGTTCCAAAATGGGTATAAGCATAATGTGGAAATTTGGAGGAAAACAGGGCAAAGGCTGAGCAAAAAAATAAAGTACTCATTAAGAAACTATAGGATGAGAATGAGGAGCTCAAGGGTAGCACAACACAGTTGAAGTTGCAAGATGAAGAATTGCAAAATTTAAAATAGAAGGTTGAAATCTAGGAAACCATAGAAAGGAAGTGGACAAAAGCATTGTTTCTTCATAAGAAACAACATGAGGCTTTGGATAGTTAGGTGAAAGCATTGAATAAAGAATAGAAGGAAAAGGAGAATGTTTTGACAAATTTGGAATTGATAAATTTGAAGAATGTATATTTGTTATAGTCTGAAGAGCTTAGAAGAAAGACAACAGAAACAAAAATAGAGCAGTTAATGGAGGATAAGAAGGAACATTATAAAACTTTGCAACACCTATAAGCACAGTTGGAGAAGGCACAAAAATAGAGGAAAAGTTTGGATCTAGTTGGTATCAAGTAAAGACTAGAGGATTATGAACAAATATTGTAGTACTATACATTAATGAGGATGAAGAACAAGATGAAGGACTTTAAGGCAAAAATTGAAGAATTGTGGGAGGTTGCAGAGGAATATTTTACAAAGGAATTGGAGAAAAATTTGGCTTAGCATAGAGCTGATGAAATAATTCTGAGGTACAAGTTAAAAGTTTATCAAAAGAATTTTCCAAATTTCATTTGTGGCAATCCAACAAGTACAGAGGTATTGGACCGGGATGAAGAAATAAAAGTAGGGCCCAATGGGATAGCTCATGAGGAGGAATCATAGGACTTCAAAGGTGGAATAGCTAAAGAGGGGGAGATACAACCAGAGATACCACAAGACCTTAGAGGAGGGGTTCAAGAAGAAAAATAACTAGAAGGAATTCAGGAACAAGAAAAGGTGGAGGCTATTCTAGCACCAAAAGAGAGATATCCAAGATACAACATCTCGACATAGAACCACAAATTGAATTAGTGGGGGAGGAGATTAGAATTGTAGAGCAAAACGTAAATATAAAACCACTAGTTTTTATGTAGATTAAGATTACAACATTGAAGTAAGGGAAACATATGTTTAAAAGGCTATAGAATATTATCATTTTATTTCTATCATTTTATAAGGATTTCAAAGACAAAATCCAAAGTACAAAGGGGGTAATGTTAAGGGGGTAAGTTGAGTATGTGATTTGGGATGAACAAGGCAGTTAGGATAAGGTTTAATCATGGAACTTTGTTAGTTTGAATTTTGAATTCTTGTTGTTTTGCATCATAATGATGTGACTTGGGATGGTTCAAAAGGGGGAGAGTTATGGAGAACAAGAGAAGGAGAAGAAGATGAAACATCGAACTTTTAGAGAAGAATAGGAAGAGCTAGAGGTACTTGCAGTAAAAAACCACATATTCTGTTTTGATATAACACATATTTTAACTGTTGTTTTGTTGATTTTTTTCAACAAAACTTGGGATTATGCTGTAATTTGGGTTGATGTTCTTAGTAATACAAAGAAGCGCAAACTTCTATAATGAATTCTATGTTTAGTTTTTTGAGTGAATTTTTTATAGTACTAGATTATGATGAAATGAATTGTACTATTGTTTCTGGAGTTTTTTACAATGTATTATGAAGTGCAGATTTTGGCTATATGCAATAACTATGAATCTAATGTGGGAATGAATTGTAGTGTTAAGTTTGTTGAGACTTAAGATAAAAATAGTGAACATATGCTTGTGAAATGCAAATATGTTGTTACAATAGTGTGAAATATTATGTAGGAATTTAAATTTCACTTCTACCAAATTGCTCTCTTCTCCACAAATCTAAGGGGATTATGTCATTTTAAGACGTCATTGGCAGCATTTTGAGTATTGCATACTTATGTCATAGTAACAACCACCTACAATGTGAGCTTATAACTATCAAAATATCTTCCAAAATTTTGACATAAACCCCATAAGATACCACTACAAAAATTTGCTATGAAATAATGGTGCCGAGCAATTCTGAAATGAGCATTAAGATCACATGATCACGAGCTAGTGTTGAGAGACAGTTACTCATCCTTGATAGACTTGGCGCACCTGACCTGACCTGACCAGCTGTTGGCACTTCAGAGTCAAGCTTGGTGGCAGAGGGCAGGCAGGGCTTTCAAACATGCACACCAGTGGGTTTGAAACTCAAAACCTTTTCTAAGGTCCCAGACAGGGGGCTATACCACTGAGGCATCATTGCCCCTAGGGTGCATTTTTGGCCTTTAATGGAACAAAATTGACAAAACAGTCAGGGATCCATTGCACATGTATACAAATCATAAAAATATAATTGATAATATAAGTTGTCCACTTTATCCAGAACATGATACCAGGACATCATTGGACGTTGGGTACACTATGATAAGCGAAACGCTATCTACCCCCCATCGAGCACTGTCTGGCGCCCTTTCTGACCTGCCAGTGCACCCCTGCGGGGAACCGTGTGGTTCTGCCGCAGGATTTGACTTTTTCACTGGAGAAGTTATTCAAATAAATACAAGGAACATTGTTAAGTTCTTTTGCTAAATAAAGAGAACATGTAGAATAATGCTGCGTGGTTTATGCAGAACCATGCAGGGCTGAAAAACATGTGCAAGAAGACAAGCGTCGGACAGAGCTTGATGGGAAGGTGGGGGATTTAACATCTCGCCTATGATAATGGCATTCACAAAGCTGCACACCCATTGCGATTGTCTATTTTCATGGATTCCATGGACTACTTTCATATCGATGCAATATGTTGTCCATTCTTGTCACATAAACAACTGGCTTGTTATTTCTATGTGTATTTTGAAGAATCTCCCCCAGCAGAAGAACTCTAGGGCATTATGCCAAGCAAGCTCCCCCAATTTTATATGTTCCCACATTCCCATGGAAATATTTCTTTTCTATGAAACAGGAAAGAGGCAAGGAAATAAATAGAGAGTTGTTTATGTAATGGGAGGTTCCCATGCTTGGGCGTTCTCCTGAGGTTTGGGAACACCCCTGGGTTCCTCTCCCTCCAGAGAACACACTCTTATGGGGATCTCCCTACAACAGAGGCAATGTAAGTCGAAATCTGCCTAGAGATGCTAGTAAACTGAGGAAAAAATAAATCACTGCTTGGAACTTGGAAGAGGCGAGAGTTGGATGTGGGTCAGGACAAAACGCATTTTGAAAACTGACAATTCGCTGTATTTGAGTATGGCTCCATTGAAAAGGTAAACAAACTTTATTTCAATGTGCCCACAAAATCAAAATCTCAACAGGTATGAATATATGGAATAACGCACCATGTGATCACGAGTGTTTTTTTCTCAATTTTCTGACGAAGTCAGGGTGGCAAGCATCCCTAAGCAGATTTCAACTTAACTGGTGACATTATTTCAAGGAACTCTTAAATCTGTAGCCGGTATACATAAATGTGAAGACACCCTTTTTAAAAAAACAGTGTTCAGTTCTTTTTAGGCCCTTTTTTAAAAAGGAAATTTGTGACACATTTTGGCGATTTTTCAAAAATGACTGGTGATTACACTCACTAGTATGACTACTGACTCACTACATGCCTAATGTCACAGCCCACATCCCACCCCACCTCCAAATTTATAAGTCAAAAAAATGTATGCCAGAATTTTTTTCTCAAAGTCACAACATGTGTAACTCTAATTGGAAAAAAAAGAAGAAAAACATTTTAAACACAAAAATTTATTTTTGTAAGAAATGCAATATGTATAAAATGGGTTTTGGGGCCAGTTTCGATTCTAGCCAAACTTCAGTTCTCAGTTTCAGTTTTTATTCTAGGTTTTTTTCTTCCTAAAATTTAGAAGGGGTGGTCTGGGTTCCCAGTATTCAGCCTGAGAGCCAGAACTAAAACCGGCCAAAAACTGAAACCTGACAACACTGGTCTGTCAAATAGGAGAAGATCCCTGGTAGTTATGAGGGTCGCTCTTAGGTTTCATAACCTTGATTTTCAAAAAATCAAAGAACTAGCTTTGATATATATAGGGTAGAACAGCCTATGAGTGATCACTTAAGCGCTCAGGGCAGGCCAGATCCAAGGGGAGGGCTTCATTGTTTCTGGTGTCCAAACAAAACTTGAACCCCTCTTATTGATGCATTTGGCGCACTCAAAATCATCAAAAATGGATTAGAAGCCCCTGCTCCTGGAGGTCGCCAAACAGCAACAGAATTAAGAAAAGGACATTTACTGTCCTGACTCCTACCTGTCCAGTAGCACAATCTGGCTAAATCCTCCCCTGGATGGTTGGCAACAAAAGTGAAAAAACGAAAACCCTGACTATCAGGAAGAAAAGTATGACCTGAAAGATTTGTTGGGCCTAGCCTATATCATTTTGAAAACAAACATGTAGAGGATCACCCATCAATCATAAGAACCTGGAAGACCATCTCCACCCCACACCGGCAAACACCCCTTTTCATTACATCTTGCAGCGGGATAGTGGCACTATCTTGCTGTTCTATGGTATTAACGGTCGATTTTGCAGTGGTCATTTTAACCCCTTTAAAACTTTTTTCTACTATGAATTTGGACAGTGACTATTACTTGTCCAGGTGTAAAGAGATAAATGGTCTTTGACTGTTTAAATGGCCTTTTATGACATTTGTGGGTGGGGACAGCATAAAGGAGTTGTTTACTCTTTTGGGGTGGAGATGCTCTAAGTGAGCACCAGCTCCTTGCACATGAAAGCGAATGAACTTTCGCACATGCCAAAGAATAGGCGAGACGCTAAATACATGGAGCACTGTCTGGCGCTCTTTCTGGGCCTGACAGTGCAGCCCTGCGGAGAACCGTGTGGTTCTGCTGCAGGGTTTGACTTTGTGATTGTGGAAGTTATTCAAATAGAAAAGAAAAAACTAATTCTTCCTCTGAGCCTGAATCTGTGCCAGTGGTTTGTAGCATGTTCTATACCTGGATAGTTCAGATTTCAAATCTAATTGGGTTAATGGGAGGAGATTACAATAATGTGGAATCAGGAGAGGACTGAAGTCAAGGATACTTCGATAGCATAATGGGAGGAAGAGAATGCAATAAATGGAATGCATTCTTAGTGAACTTGGATCTGATGGAAGCCTGAAATCTGAAAGAGTTCAGGAAGATAGGAAACAAATATTTCACTTGGTGTAGGAGATCTCCAACTCCAATTTGGTCTTGCCTGGATAGATTTTATGTTGATACTTCTATCCAACAATAGGGAGGCAGAATAGGAATTTGGTCTATAATGGTGCACATCTCTGACCATTCTCCAATGTTTTTACAAATTTCCTCGAAGACTCATAAAAATTCAGTTCAGGTGGGGTTCAACCTTCAACTTCTACAAATTGAAGATACCAAACAACAGCTATTGGATGTGTGGAAGCAAGGGATGATAGAAGGAGAGAATCAAGGAGTTGGTTCTCAAGTGGCTAGAGCTCTTCTACTCACTAAGAAGGAAAGTGATACAATCACTAAGCAACTCAAATTGCAAGGCAAAGAGGAGGAAAATTGAAAGCAATTTGTAGACATAGAAGCATTTGAGGAGGAGTTCATGTTGGATTAGGAAAGTATGCAAGCTTGGGATAAGCTTAATAGGGCACAAGAGCTCTTGGAGAAACATAGAATGGATAAATTGGAGTCCACAAAGAACTCTTTGGTAGCCAAATGGACCTTGGTGGGGGATAGATGTTCAAGGGAGTTTTTTGAATTCCACAAGGGTCATAGACTATAATAAATGAGTTGCTTCATGGAGGGCAAATGCTCATTGAAAATGATGACATAGTCAAATATGTACAATCCTTCTACCATCATCTATACACTAAGGATTTAGAAGTGGAAAACAATGTTCAAGCTAGGTAGCTGTGCTTCAGAAGTGTATCCACTATGGTAATTGAAAAACATAATAGGATTTTGCTACAATAACTCATAGGAGGAGAAGTGAGGAAAACAACTTTTGACCTAGCTAAACATAAGGCTACGAGAGTAGATGGAATCTCAGTGGAATTTTTCCAAGAAGCATGGCGTGAAGTAAGGAATGACATTAATAACTTGTTGCAAGAAACCTTCTAGAAAGGACTTATGCATAGGGACCTTAATGTAGGCTTACAAACATTCATACCATAACTAGGGGAACACAATTATTATTGCAAACTACAAACCAATCTTGGTCTTAGGGTCCACATACAAAATAATTACCAAAACTCTGGCTAATAGGTTGTAGCCGTTCTTGCCTTCATGGATATGGCCAACACAAATAGGTTTGTCTAAAGGAGGTGTATTTTGGACGTCATGTTTATGGCTTTTGAAACTATGGAGTGGGTTAGAGAAAGTGACTAGGACTTAGTCATGTTTTTCCTAGATTTTGAGAAAGCATATGACAAAGTTAAATTGGACGTTTCTTTAAGAGAGCATGAGAAAACTTGGTTTTATATCAATGGATCAACTGGATAACATCCTTGTACAAGGAGGCTCAGACTTCAATGGTTGTGAATGGAGAGAGAGGAGAAGCTTTCACAATGGAAAGGGCAGTTTGTCAAGGATGCCTTCTAACACCATACTTGTATTTGTTTATAACAAATGTTATGGGCTACATGGTTTTGGATCCTTCATATGAAATTGAAGGATTAATTCTTCTAGATGGGAGGCAAGTTTGGGATCAGATGTTTGCAAATGATACAATTTTGTTTTTGAAAGGCACAATAAACAATTTGTAGAAATCATTTCAAGTTTTTCAAACTTTTTGCCATGCATCTGGAGGAAAGTTCAACTGGCATAAATCATGTGCCATATGGGCATCTAAGAAACCAAGAGAATGGTCGTGGGGAAAGGACAAAGGCCTAGTTTGGTTGGTAGCAAGCAAAGTAAATAAATACTTGGGTTTTCCCATCAATTACAATATGCCACAAAAAGAAAAGGATAACAAGGTTTTGTAATCAGTGAAAGGAAAACTAGTTGTATGGATGTCTAATAAATTGTCACTTGTTGCAAAAAATTTGGTGGCAAACCAAGTGATTCTTGCATTTGTATGGTATGTAGCCTCATGCGTAAACCTATCACTTTTTGTTGTGAAGAAAGTGCAAAACTTGATCAAGAACTTTGTTTGGTCAAGTTAAGTAGATGGAAAGGCAATGACAAAGGTGGCATGGGACATCGCAATATTGCCTTTAGCTAAGGGGGGGATTAAGATTCTTGACCCATAAGCCCAAATATTAGCTCTTTTAGCAAAGATGTTAGTAAGGGGCCTCACCCCAGGGCCAGAACCTTGGAAGGTTTTCTTATGTCATTAGGTACATAATTTGAAACAATCATATAAAAGGAGGTGGCATGCCACAATAAGATGGCTCATGACAAGAAAAATAAGTTGGTATTGTAGGGCTCCCCATTGTGAAATGGAGTTTGGTATGCTTGGTGTAAGGTTTGAATAAGGTTAGTTCAAGCTAAAAGGATGTAATACATAAATTACATACAATAATTATTTATGGGCTACTTATGGGTGAAAACACATTAAGGTCACTAAGTTTCAGCGGATCAAAGTCCTTTTTCAAAATCCTTTTCTAATGTAATTGAAACTAGCTTAAAATATGAATATTTAGATTATATTGAAAGTAACATTTTTTCCCATTTCTAATTTCAAGTCATGATGTTATAAGACATATAAAAAATATCACAAAAGATTTTTTTTAAAAAAAACTTTTAAATGCTTAAAAATGCTTTTAAAGTAATTAAAGTTTGGGATTTTGAAAAGTCCATAACATAATAAATTAAAATCACATTCCATTCATTCAATGGACCTTAGTTTCTTAAACATTATTCATCTAATATCCCAAAGTTTCAAACACATAAAATTAACACATTGTAAGATAAAAGTCCATATCCATGAGTTTTGTAGGGCATGACAAAATTTGTCGTTAAGATTCAAAAGTCCATTAATCATTAAATATTTGGGATTTTGATGTGTTTTTTTTCATTTTTAAAATGCCAACTCTATTAGCATTAGATGTGAGTCCCTTTCTTGACATTTCAATGAAAATATTAATATTTAAGTTTCAAAGAGATGTAAGAAAAACTACAAGTGTGACACCTAAAAAGGGATTGTGTAGTGGGCTTTCACCTTTATTCTACCTTTAGTTTATGTGTTTAATGTCCGTGAAAGTAATACCAATAACAATAGTTTAAGGGATGAAGAAAGGCTACAAAGAAGCCCCACACCCCAAAGCTTTCAACCTTCCCAATTAGAGCAGGGGAATGAAGAAAAACTGGTTGATTAGATTTTGAGTGTAATCATGGAGGAGCTTCAAGAAGAACCCATCTTCGAAGAAATGCATGATACTGACATTCTATCTGAATCAGATTAATTGGAGGAATCTTGTCCCTTCCTTGAACTCCTAGATGATTTGCAATCCTTAAAGACATTAACAAAAATGTGCGACTTTTGGGTGGAGTAGCATATGCAAGCAACACCAAGGGTGAAACCCTTACCTTGGGGAAGCACATGCATTCGTACTCAATTGCCTTTGCATAGCCAAACTTGTCCAAAAATGGAAGGTTTACTTGAAAAATTATGCTTTTAATGAGCTCAATGGAAAGTATCCTCTCTTCTTAGACATTATATGTAGTTTGAAAATACCTATCCCAACTCTACTTTTCTTTTTGGTAATCAACAGGAGCAAGCAAGGATGCATTTTAGTGAGACTAATCTTCAAGGTAATCAATGAAACTAAAATGCTTCTTTCTTATATGCTTCATTGAGGATTAATTACTTCGTATGATGGCTCTCAATAGCTTGAAGAAATACCTCAAAGTAATCCTATCTAGTGGGTTTACTTGTTCTATTTAGTTAAGAGGTAGGTATTTGCCTTCCGTTGCCCACTTATTTTTTTCCTGTTTTGTGACTTTACTTACTTTGGTTAAAAGGTGGTGTTACCCTTTTGTTGTTCATTTTTCTTTTTGGTCCTTTGGGGAGTTTTTTTTCCCGTTTTTGTGACTTGGTTTTTGCCCTTTCTTCTTAGGGTTTTTCTTGGATTGGGCATTTTTGTTTTGTCTTCTTGGACTTGGTTTTTTTCTTGGGTGTTGGCCTATTGGCCCCCTTCCCCCACTCTTTGTGGTGGTGTTGTATTGGTTCATCGGGGCTTTGGCTTGGTTTTTTGTTTTAACGCAAAAAGGGATTTCAGTTTAGATTTCAAATCCTGCGAATTGTTGCAAAACAGAAAGTTCAAATTAAATTTAAAAACATTATTAAATTCTTTTGTAAAACCATGCATGGTGGAAAAACATGTGCAAAAAGACAAAAAAAACAAGCGCCAAACAGAGCTTGACATGGGGTATTTAGGCAAGATGCTAAAATACCCCCTAATGAACTCTATCTAGTGTTGGTTTCTAGCTTGACAGTGTAGCCATGTGGAGAAAAATGTTGTTTACTACAGGGTTTTTAAATTTTTTGCCTTTTTGACTTTGTGTTTATAATAAATTTTAAAAATAAACCTCATTCCGTAATGTTTGATGGTATGCTAGTGGTTAGTATTACAATTCTTGCATGGGAGGTCGTGGGTTCAATACTTGGGCCTACAATGCAAAACATGTGCCCATAACATTGGCAATGGAGAACAACAAGAATTGAAACACATTGAGAATTGGGTTGCATGGTTTCTTACAAAACAATGCAAGGTTGAAAAAGATGTGCAAAAACACAAGTGAAACCAACACCAAACAAAGCTTGTTAGGGGGTGTTTAACACTTACAATATTTAGTATCTCACAAAGAATTGCACAAAAGAAACAAAATCAATGAAATCAATTGGGCCTTAGGGCCTTTAAAGTCTAGGGGTTGTAATCAAACGTCACTAAGGGCCACTTTAGACGAAGGTGCAAGGTGCCAGGTCCAACAAAATGGAGCATTCCTATTGGTCAAAAGCCATAAATTGGACCCAGGGCCTTTAGATGAGGATCCAAGACCAATTGAAGCCAAATTGAAGTGGCATCTACATGGCACCATTTTGGAGGGAAATTCAGTTGGTCCAAACCCAAAAATGGAGCTCAAAGGAGAGTTCATGGTTTGGAAAACCAAGATATAAACTAGGGTCCAAGGTTATTTCTTCCATTGTTTTTTATTATTTTTCACTGTTTTGCATAATTTTCATTCTTTTTCAAGGTTTTTTTTTCACTTGTTCTTGAAGTTGAAATTATGCAAGAATGGAAGACATTTCAAGGATGGAGGAGGAAATTATTGAGTGTACACCCACCATTCCATTTTTGAACACATGATCTAGTGTTGGCATGGTTGTTTTTGTAAATCCACACAAGGTTGTTGTTCAAAGGAATGCATTTCCAGTTCTTGGAAATGTTCAAAATGATGGTGTTTTACAATTGAGGATAGAAAGTTTTGGTTATGCAAGGTTGAAACACTCATTTTTGCAAGTGGAAGAAGATTTGGATTACAATAAATCTTTTAAACTGACCCCCTTTCCCAAAAAAGAAACAACAAAGAAAAAGGCGGCTATAGTTACAATGAAAGAGGAACATGAGGAAGGTGAGAAGGCTAAGAAGGCTAGAAAATATTGCGGGGACGGTGAAGTTCCATGTATGATTGCATTGTAAGGAAAAATGGAGCTTGAATTTATCGAAAATGCAAAAAAAAAGGTAAATTCCAACTTATTGAAACCAACATTGCTACTCTAACTTCCATAGGGATATTTTCTCTCATGTTTGTATTTTTTCATTCAAGACTTTGACCTACAACCCTAATCAAAGCATGAAATGTCTCAAAGTTTCTTGTACATTGTCAAAACATCTTTTTTGAAAAACTTCCAAAAAATTGATTCTTCATATGTCCAACTGCCCTCTCATACCTCCATATGCTTTGAACTCTTGGTGGCATGTCCATAAACTTAAAAAAAAATAGCAATGCACTCATCATGTTCTAATGTTGTGTAATAGCTACTTGTTGCAATGAGACCACTTGTGTAATGATTCGATGTATGGCCATATTAAAACTAAGACCACCAATATCTTGTGCTTATGTTCATCCATTGTGTTTTTGTAGTAAAAAACACAAAAAAATAGAGAGAAAGCAAGAAACAAATAAAAGAACATGAAAAAAATGAAGAGAAAAAAAAAAAAAAACAACAAAGGACAACCTAATCTTCCCACATGTGAATATCACTTTTTTACTAATTGGACCCTATGCCTTCACACACATTCATTGTAGCTTACAAAGACATGTTTTTTTTAATGTGAAGAAGGGTCTAATTTAAAGGTCCAATTTGCTCCAATTTACTTCAAATCAGTCCTTGGAATTTTGGACCTTAGACCTTCATCTAAAGTGGCTTTAAGAATATATGGGGCCATGGCATATATACTAAGCATATTGAAGAATGCTCTAAAATTCAATAAACCACTTGTAACAAACCATAAAGCCTACACATATGGGGTTCATAATCTACATGTGCACCTCACAAATCCTTCCATCATCCATAGATAAACTCAGGGCCAACAAAGGTGATCTTGGGAACTCTACACATATATGACACAATTATTTATTTTTTCCCTTGGAACACAACTAAAAAAATTAATTGCAAAGAGAAAAAAACCATAGAAAAGGCCTGCCAACCAACAGCAGGGAGTATGACAGCATGTTCAACCCAAATATTCAACTAAAGAAGCCCCATAAGGGCTATCAAAACAACACTTAACATTATGAAAAAAATAGTGTTTTATAATTGGGCTTGCAACTGGGTTTTCCAATTGCTATGGACACTTGCAACTCATGGTATTTATATAGCCTTAAGTGCTATAGCCTATCGAACAAGTTGCAGTAGTTATAGAAGAGATCCTATGTCGTATACAATATCGTATATATGGGGTAATTCACATTTAATGATATGCAATTTCTTTGCAATTAATCTCCATGTCAAATTCCCACACACATTCAAATGTGGCGAACAAAATGCTAACATGGCATTTCATCCATTTGTTGACAAATGACGTATGTTAATACCTTTTACAACTTATTTACAATTATTTTACAACTAATTTGACGAATATAATATTTAATTATTTCATTCATCCATTGGATGAATGAATTATATTATTATAGTTTATAATTTATTTACAACTAGTTCAACAAATATATATTTTCATTCATTCATTCATTTGATGTGATTCTATCTTAATCCTTTGCAACTTATTTATAATTATTTTACAATTAGTTCGACAAATATATTCCTTTATTATTTCATTCATCCATTTGACAAATGGATTCTAAATATCATTATCTTTTGCAAATTATTTACAACTATTTTATAATTAGTTTAATGAATATATTCTTTAATTATTTCATTCATTCATTTGAGCAATGAATTTTGTTCCTATCCTTTGCAACTAACTTACAACTAAAGATGAAATGAAAATAAAGGATTTAATGATTAATTTGCAGCTAGGTGTTTAAATTTGGGTTTCAAAACAATTGTATGGTAGCTGATTTTAGTAGTTTTAAGCAACTAAATTGCAACTTACAATGTAATTATCTAGACTTGACACAACCATTATTATGTTGTCCTAATTATAATAGATAATGTTGAATTGCATTGGACATCATTATTTATAAACATGAAATGGATTTGAAACTTTAAATATATTTACATTCCATGTTGCAGAATACATTACAAAATTTTTTAAAAATGTTTTAATCAAAAGATAATTTAATTATGAATTTAGGCATAATGCCCGAGTTATATTTAATAATTTTTTTTTCTATTTAAACAAAAGGTTAGATCATAAAAATGATTACCCACAATAATCAAATATTGTCATTGAAAACACTATGTTTCATAAATGAATGTTTTCTTCTATTTTTGTTAAAATGGAGTTTGAGTCATGCAATTTTTTCAATGCACTTTATTTGCTTGAAATTTTCCATGTTATGACATTTAGTTCCACATGTGAAATGAAATCAATAGCATATCATAACATTGTAATGTCAAAAATATGTAAATAATCCCTGCAACTTGAATAAAGCTAGTTTATAATTATACCGCCACTAACATGCAACTTATTTGTCATTAAAATGCAATGTATAAAACATTGGTATAAACTAAATTATAATTTGTACACTTGCAAATAGAATCAAATATTGTGCTTATAATCAGGTAATTGAATTACAATTTTAGGTGTTTTTGAAAAAATCTTACCTTGTATACATAATTTTGATGTACATCTAAAAGCAAAAACCTTCAACGTTTAAAAGTAAGAGCAAAAATTTTCAACATCCAAAAACAAAAGTAAGAACCTTTAATATCCAAGAGTAAGAGTAAGAACTTTCAACATTTAAAACCAAAAGTAAGAACTTTGAACATCCAAGAGTAAAAGTAATAACCTTTAACATCAAAAAGTAAAAGTAAAAACCTTCAACATTCAAAAGAAACAATAAAAACTTTCAACATTCAAAAGTAGGAACAAAAACCTTCAATTTCTTTAAGAGCAAAGACAAGAACTTTCAACCTCCAAAAGCAAAAATAAAAGCGTTCAACCTCTTTAAAAATAAGAATAAAAACCTTCAACTTGCAAGAGTAAAAACAAAAACCTTCAACCTCTTTAAGAGTACCTCTCCAACAATCTAAATTTGGGGGAAGCCGCCATTTTCCCCCTTGTAGTATTCTTTGTGATTAGCCATGGGGGCTGCACCCAAATGTCATTTTTTTTGGGACTCTCAAGTTAAAAGTCTTGAAAATTTCAAGATTGGGATTCTCACCATTTTGGAAGCGCATAATTTATTATGAAAACCTTTGATTGAAGTGAAGTTTAAAGCAAAGATGTATCCCTTTTCAAGAGTTTTCCAATGATGTGGCACATAACGTGCACATAAGTAAATCAGGGCGATTCTTAACTTTTAGTGATCAGGAGTCAAATTGACACTTTGACTTTCGACCCTTCTTTTAGCCATAACTTATGTTTTAAGTACTCAAATGGATCATGCAATCCCATTTAGATATTTACGTTTTAAGAGCTTTCCAATGGTATAAAAAAGTCTTCAATCCAATGAGTTTTGACCCCTAAAATCATTCTTTAAAAATTCGGGATTCCATAGGGACTACAACTCTCACTTGGGAGTGTGCAAGCTCATTCCTTCACACATTCCTTTGCATTCCCAAGGGTGTAAATGTGATTCTTGGGTTGCATTTTTGGCCCACACCTTTCCATGCCTTTGCCTTGGTCGCAAGCCCAAAATTGAAGTCGTGACAAAAAGATTAAGAAATACACAAAATTAGTTTGAATTTTTTCACAATAAGCATAAGCCCATGAAGGTTGTTGATTCATTGGGGCATATTTCTTGATATACTACCATGTGTCACTTGCTTAAAGGTTTCTTGCCCAAATTTCAGATCTTTAAATTTCAAATTTTAAGTTGAAATACAATTGCATACTAGTTGCAAACAAGTTGAAATGACATATATGTTGGGTGGTGGAAATGTATACACATGGCATGATCATATGTGTTATTCAAGGCTATACATTTGTTGTAAAATAGTCATTGATTATTAATTAAATTTATTCTAGTTGTGATGTAGTTGTTACATATGACTAAAATGCAACTTGTTAATAAAGTCAAACATGGTTGATTATAGTCATATATATAGTGCATATGTTTTATTATATAAATATACATCTTGTAATTAATTTGCAATTACAATACAATTCTTTGATTTTTTGAAATGACATTTCATTTATTAATTTGTTGTATTTCCATGGGACAATTGTAATGTAGTTGTATATTAATTTTGGAGCTCTAGTTGTAGGGTAGTCCAGTTACTGCGAACACAAATTTTCATAATGTAATAAACCTACCTATCCTAACACAAACAATCTTGTTTCTTCCCTAGCTCCTTTAAAAAATGCCAAAGAGATTCTACTTCTCCTCTGGAGAGAAATTAATTAGTTCCAGACATTTACCCCAAGCAGCCCTACCATAATCTAAGAGGGATTCTCATATCAGCAATTTTACATTTAAGGGCCCCACTTTTTGTTATTGAAAACTAAATCATCTCTTTCTAACTAGAAAGTCCAATGAGTAATGCCCCTCACAAGGGACCACAGACCCCTGAGGCTATGGTAATGTTTAGGCTCCTTACGAACAAATATACAATGCTTCCATTGCATTATGTTAGCCAGTAGATTGAAGCTAGATCGAACATGTATTGGATTAAAGATACCTTTAGTGACCCATGCCCATTGGCATTCCTAAAATCTATGCATAATGATTTTTCACCATGTTTACATAAAAGGTAAGTTCAATTAATAGCCTCATTTGCTTTTGCCCTCCATGCATTTAGAACATCCATGCCCCCTGAGCATATAGGCGTTCTCATATCTATGGCATGAAAAAAAATATCATTTTTATATATGATGTGTTTTTATTTATTTATGATGTTTTGATGTGAAGTACGTATGATTTATATTTTTATTAAATTTGTGCAATTATTTTGATATTTCTACATACAATTGTGCAATTTTTGTATGAACCTTATGAAAATCAAATTTCATACAAAATTTGTACAAACTTATGAAGTTTAGTAAGTTAGTAATGTAATTGTTGTTACTTTTGTAATGGCTATCAAAATCACAAAATTGTCATAAATGGAAGTGGCCTTAGGTAGAAACTATGAAGATACCCACCAAAATAAGGGCTACCCATTATGGACCATGGTCTAGGAATGTTTTTGAATGTTCCAAAATGAGGATCATATGGTGGGAAATATGTCATTGGGTTGTCAAAAACATTTCCAATAAAAGGTACTACTAGCTTTATATCAATTGGGATTTCCATGATCACATCACATACTCACCAAGCTTCATAGGTTTGTACAAATTCCATGGAAAATTTGATTTTCATAGGTTTGTATAAAAATCACATGAATTCCATACTATGGTTAATATGAATGACATTTGTATGTATTCAATATCTTAAATATTCAAATGGATGAGACTTTTTTTGAATTGATATATGTGAATATTCATATTTATTACAAAAAAATCACATAGTTTTATGCAAAAATACATCATGACAATTGCACAAATTTAATTAAAATGTAAATCATACGTATTTCACATCAAAACATCAGAAGTAGAAAAAACACATCATTTAAATATGATTATGTATATGTATATATATCATTTTATTTTTTTTTAAATTAAAATTTTGATTCTATGCCATTTTTTCATTTTGAAACTGATGAATTTTTCACAAATGTATTGTTTTATGATTTTTGCATAGATTCTATTGAAAGTTTGTGATTAAATGGTAACAAAATGGTAACATAATTGTTAATTAAAGGTAAATTGAACCTTTAAATTCTATTATTGTAATTGACAAACTACCCATTGGGATAGGTGGTACAATTATCTATGAAGCAGTTTGAAAAAGGACTGGTGAAAAATTTGGAACAAAACATGTTTAAGGTTAGGAGTTAGAATTTGGTTAGTTCTATAAAAGCAATTTCCTATGACATGATTAGTCCCATGGCATAAAGAACAAAGTGGTGAAATATAAGAAAAATATACTTTTACATTGAAAATGGGAGTTATTGGAATTTCTTGTTGAAATTTTCTTTCATCCATGATATTTATTGTCAATGAAAGAATAACATGCCCACAATTGGATTTTTATTTTTTTTGGGGAGACCATCGCAATTCTTCCAATCACTTTTGGAGTTGAAATTTTTCATTTTGCCAAGCATGGATTGGGCAAAACAATATCATGGTACCAAAAAACTTGGTTTTCAATAGGGTTCCAAACAAAGGTGGATGCAAGATTGAGTGTCTCATTATTGTTACATAAGGACATTTTTTTTGTGTACTCTTTGTTCAAATGCATATGGTCATAATATATATTTGATAATAATGATTGATAATGGAATTTAGACTAACAATTTTATTATGAACACATCCATGTTGTTAGTTTTGGTAAAAATGTTCATCCATTAATAGTAATGGATTTTTGAAGCTTAAAATATGGACTTGTCAATTGACTAGAATATTAAAAGATAGAAAAAAATTATAGGTTATTATGGGTTAAATCACCATTTTTAATTTGTTGTAGTGATTGATTTTGAGGTGTAGTATGAAATGAACAATTCATATCAAGAAGCCTTCACATGTAAACTTTAACCAAATGCAAGTTATGAACTTTTGAATGGTTAGAATTAGACCATATTTTCATAAGTCCATAGAAGGTGCAATTTGAATTGTTTTTCAATTTTTTTCCTTCACAAGACAATGTTTCCACAAAATCTATTTGGGGTGCTACTAATAAGGACTCTAAGTCATGAAAACATGAATCCTCAAATAAAACATGATATTGGTTTGGGCTTATAAGGAATTTCAAAAGGAAGAAGAAGGAAGTAAAGGTTGGAATGATGGAATGATAGATTGAGGGTCAAAGTATCACTCCATGACATATGCTTGACCAATGAAGTAGGAGCAAATTGCTAGCTCATCATTAAGCTAGTCTTGTGTTTGGACTTTTATGGAGTACAAAATTTGCCAATAGTGAGACACTCAATCTTGTATTCACTCACAAGTTC
>Ga0116227_10003745_pt1 | contig 33575 bp, 25 predicted proteins | sample S1TSphgellanicum_FD_89693 | JGI IMG/M metagenome (GOLD analysis project Ga0116227, IMG submission 89693) | Host-associated microbial communities from peat moss isolated from Minnesota, USA - S1T2_Fb - Sphagnum magellanicum MG | ecosystem: Host-associated > Plants > Peat moss > Unclassified... | reverse complement strand
CTCCCCCACCCCCCCCCCCGCCAGATGAGCCTCGTCCTCCGCCTCCGCCGCCCCCGGACGATCCCCCTCCGCCTCCGCCTCCACCACCTCCACTTGATCCACCACCACCTCCGCCTCCACCCCCTCCACTTGATCCACCACCCCCTCCTCCTCCTCCGCCACCTGAAGATCCTCCACCACCTCCTCCTCCGCCACCTCCTCCACTTGGTGTAGGACTGCCTCTACCCCAGCTGGGTGAATTTCCACCCCATGGTCTGCCACCTCCACCCCATTTTGCGCCTACAGAAAAACCAGAGTACCATGAATTAAGACGAAAACATCACGATAAACATAAAAGATTCGAGAGCTCCAAAAATTGTCTGAAGACTGATCCCAAACCATACCAAATTTCATGCTCATTTTTTCTTCGCCGACACCGTCAACGGTCTTCCTTCCATCCGTGGAGTCTTCGCCAGCTTGGCCCTGCAACAATTCATTGTCAGAAGTTAGGCTAACCTTGAAAAGACCATCATTAGCAGATTCTCGTACCGTGCTTCAATCCTAGTCATGCAAAACTAAATACTTTCAGTCCACGGATGTAGACATCTAGTACGGAAATCTCAGTTGCTAATTTCACTGAAAGCTCAGGTACTAAAAAACAAGAGATCAGCATTATGCGACTCACTTCAGTCACGGTAGCAGCTTCCGACTCAGTTTCAGATAGAAGTTCTCGCCTCTCAGCAAGTAACCTGCCAGCTGCGACAGGCAGCAAGAAACCCTGGGAAACAAGAAGGATCACTGCAAAGAGAGCTAGGAGAGGAACTCCCGACCTCCCTACAAAACTCAGTCCAACCGCCATGATCCCAAACTCAAACTCGTACCTCAAACCAAAATCCAAAGAAGGGATCAAAGAAACTCAGCAGGATGAGAAACTGAGAGTTTGGGTCCTCTATTTGTAGCTCCAGAATCACCAAAATTCTCCTAATTTCCTGCGAAATTTCCAAGAGAAAACTCCAAGTTGAGATTGATCACAGAGCTCAAGGAAAGCTTGGTTGTCGTGTTCAAGAGAGTGGAACTAGCTAGTCAAAAAGGAGAGCGAGATTGCGTCCAAAACTTGTCACAGGGCTAAATCGATTCTGCAAAAACCTACGTCAACGAGTTGAACGGTGTAGATCACAGACTATGCACTAGGAGTCCACTATCTGTTCACTACTGAACGGTTCAGATGAGTTGACGTTGTTGCTGCTGAAGGATGATTGCTTTTATGGTTGCCAGTTTATATAACGTGGGTCATTTAATGTATAGTCCACTTTCTACCAGAAAGAGACGACAACAGGGGATGTACCCACCATAAAAAACAAACATTAAAAAATGAAGTGATTTCTTGGGAGGGGTTTAATAGCCATAACCAGCCTTTTTTGGTTTTTTGGATATAAATTTAGCGAGTTGGCTAATTTTTATCACAAATTAGCTTAAAATATGTGTTATTCTTGGTTTTCTAGTAGCCAAATTTCTATAGTTTTTTTTGGAAAAAAATCTTCAGATTTCTCTATTGAGAGTTGTTGTATGTAACCAGGAATCTTTAAACTTTTTTATTTTCATATCCTGTTTATAGCTGTATTTGGCTAAACTTGATATGGATGATTGCCAGTCTGGCTACATCACAAATATGAAAATAAAAACCCTGGCAAAAAGTGAGCCAAAATAAAAATAAAATTTGCCAGATTTTTATATTTGATTTTCAGTGTGTAGCCATAAACATAAAAAGGTTCATTAAAGATTTGTACTTAATAGATCTGGTTTATAATCAGATTTGACTAAATCTTCCTTTGTGGTGATCAGTATTTCCTATGGATGATGGCCACTTAAGCTACTTTAAAATTAAAAAATCGTTAAAAAAAAACACCATGGTGTGTGTCTGCATTGGAAAAAAAATGTGAAAGGATGAAGGCATAGATGGAGAGTTATAAGCATTCAACTGAGATCTAGTAATGATGAGTCAGTTAGAACTCTGCAGGATTGCTAATCATTCATCCATTCATAACTATTCCATTGCTAACTATGATTGTTGGCTATGTATTAACCATGCTCATGTCTCAACCCACCTAGTAGCCACTAAGTTCCTTACCAACTTACGCACCTACATAGTAATGAGTTACATTCCCTATCTAGTTACCAATGATATTCACCTAATTACATGATGGAATTTATTGTCAGTTCCACTCCTGTAAATGTGAAATTGCGTGTTAAATAGCTTACAGTTTCACCCTAAATGTTTGGGAATGGAACAAATGAAATGGCACAAAAAGTCTATTAATCCACCTATATGAAAATGTGATATATTTTCATTGCAGAAGAAATTGAAGATGAACCCAATTTTACAATCATGGACTTGTATTGAATTTTGATTCAAGATTTTTAAAAAAAGAGTTTCATCTTTTATGGCTTGTTTTCTTGCCACTTGACATGACCAATTCGAAACTCCATAAGGTGGAGTATATGAAGATATTCATATTAGGTCATTCTTGTTCTCCTATGATTTGCTACCAACCTAATGAAGACCGAATGCAAAAGAGTTTCAATCCAAAACTTGAAATTGTTTTCTCATTTCCACTCAAAGTTGCTTAGGACCAACTGAAAAGAATGACAATTCAGAGAACCCATTGCAACTTGAGTTCCATTCCTCCCAAGTAAGATGGGGTGAAAAAAGCAGTTCTAATTTGTGGTGTGCAGAATAGTTCACAAATTGTTCACACATCTATTTACTAAAAACAAGTTTCAACACATGTAAGCACCCAAATTAATACAGCACACAGGCTATGATAAATTATGGCCATTTAGGCCAAATTAGCCTTACTTTCATAGTCAATTGGTCCACCATATATGGAGATAGAAACCTAAAGCCATTTTGGTGACAAACTATGAGTCCAGATGGCCTTTTATTGAAATTTGTCTTTTTGTAAATCCAATTTTATTGGCAATATGAACTTTCACACAAAAAGTTACATGATACTATAGGCTAGCTTTTTGACTTAGTAGTAAAATTGCCCTTGACTCTTGTAGACATGATCCCAATAATTGTCAAAGAACGCTAAATGAAAAAAACAAAACTTCTTCCCAAGAGAAATAGAAAGAAGAAAGTGAGATGTCTCTTGAATCTTCACTAAGTTATTGATGGGCTGCTACTAACATGAGTTTTAGGTCTGCAGCCCCAAAGAAATTACAACTTGTAAGTACACACTATCAGTTGCTGGAAGGCAATCTGAAAGGCTCTTCCTCTTATGGCAAGTTCAAACCAGCAATAGTTAAAAAATTTAGGAAATGTCTGGCCATACCATATTTTCAGATCTCATCCCACTAGTTAGTCATCCATCACCTCCGAAATGCATATCTCCGTCCAATATTATGAGTCATAAATCTGAACCCTGGTGGATGGATGGTGGTGGACAGAAAAATGTCACTTTTCTATTGGGTTCCAGTTCCCTAAGCAACCACAGCAGTTAGTTCAATTTCTAGATTTACTACCTACTAAGACCCTAAACGCTAAACCCTCTAAAAGAGGTAATAATAGAGTTATTACCTCTATTGACAAACTTGATACAGGTTTATGGATTAGGGAAGAGAGGTAGTGGTGTGAAGGTGCACCCCACACTCTTGGCCTGCAGTAAGGACAAGGAGTGGGTTGGCTGGGCAACCCCATGAGTGGATGGGCTCTTAGGAGAGAGTCATCCACAACTAAGGCATGAGATGGGGCTTCAATGTTGAATGGATGAGATGCACTGGTGGGTTGTTTCACTTAGCCTCCCTGCAACTTCCAAGCCTTGCTTGAACATTAGATATGCATGGATTTTGACTAGTGTCTCATTAATATGATGGGTCCCCCTTGAAATTTGACAAACTTTGTACAGGTCAAGAAAAACTTATTATTAGGGGAACATTTATGGATGTGTGGGTGTAAAGTTGAAAGAAAAACAAGGAAAAAGCTGTACTTTGAAGCAGGAGTGTCTCAATTCTCAACTCCCTGCTTTAGCTAGTGGCCAACAAATTTATGGCAAAAGTGTTGTCTAGTAGCAGAAGGAAACAAAAGCCCAGTTGTAAAATGCTTGAAAGAAATGAACTGGCATCAATTACCACAGATTCCATTGTGATGAAGGAATCTTCAACATAACCAACAGTATTAGTACTTAGCAGCCTTTTTTTTATTGCCAAAATTTTGCCAAAAAGAAAATTAAAATTTCCAAAAAAACTGCTTTTGGAGGTTTTCAATTGCCAGAAGGGAGAAAAATAAAGAATAAAATGCCAGATTTCTATACATGTTTATTCAGCTTGTATCCAAAATATAGAAGGATGATTAAAGTTTTTTAGTTCATATTTAGTTTATAGCCAGATTTGGTTAAATCTTCCCAGGTACAATCCATACCTTTTGTATAATTTTTCTATGGATGATCATAGCCACTTTGGCTACAAACAAAACCACTAGTACTTAGGTACTCATTTTCTCCACCATTGCTGGAAAGCCTCTTCTCTGAGTCCTGACCTTATATATAATAAGGCAAAACATATACTTTGAGATGCTCAAGAATTAATTGTGAATGATTTGAGTTTTCTTCTTGCCTTAAAGCTGGGAAAGGCAAAAAGGTTTAGAGGAGGAGACTCAAGAGGGGAGTCAGGCCCAGGGAAGGCATTAAAAGCTCTTTTCTCTTCCTGGAAAGAAACCCAAATGAATCAACTAGCCAACCTTTTTTTTTGACCTTGTTGAAATTTCGCTAATATAAAATTAAAAAATTAAAACTTAAAAATTAAGTGATTTTGGAGGTTTTTTATGACCAGAAGTGAAAAGACTAAATAGTAAAAATCCCCAGATTCCTATACTTGGTTTTTATTCTATAACCAAAACATTAGGGAAAGATGGTTGAAGATTTGGCTAAATGTTCCTAAGGATCATCACCACTTTAATTTGAAATTAAAATCTGGTTTATAGCCACATTTGGCTAAATATGCCTAAGGATGATTGCCACTTTAAGGATTTGAACTTAAAATTTGGTTTATTGCCAGATTTGGCCTGATTATTTCAAAGGATGATTGCCACTTTAAAGATTTGAACTTAAAATTTGGTTTATTGCCAGATTTGGTCAATTATTCCAAAGGATGATCACCACTTTAAAGATTTGAACTTAAAATTTGGTTTATAGCCAGTTTTGGCTAAACATATCCTAAGGATGATCACCACTTTAAAGATTTGAACTTAAAATTTGGTTTATAGCCAGATTTGGCTAAACATATCCTAAGGATGATCACCACTTTAAAGATTTGAACTTAAGATTTGGTTTATAGCCAGAGTTGGCTAAACATTCCTAAGGATTATCACCACTTTAAAGATTTGAAGTTAAGATTTGGTTTATAGCCAGATTTGGCTAAACATATCCTAAGGATGATCACCACTTTAAAGATTTGAACTTAAGATTTGGTTTATAGCCAGATTTGGCTAAATATTCCTATGGATGATCACCACTTTAAAGATTTGAACTGCAAATTTGGTTTAGAGCCAGATTTGGCTAAATCTTCCAATGGATGATGATGGCCATTTTGGATATAAACAAAAAAATTCTAAATAAAACCACTGCTACTGACTGGCCATCATAAGTTGCAACCCAGAGATGAGACATTTGACAAAATGGTGAATGGAAATCTATAATGTGCCATTGTGGTGCGGCGATGGAGAACAAATTCAACGACGTCAACAGCCCCAAGAAATCAATGTCAACGGAGAAGTTGGGAGACCACTGGGAGCAAGAAAGAAAGAAAGAAAGAAAGACGAGAAAAGCTAGAGGCGGAGAATTGGTTTGAGTCTCAACAAAGTCAATGGCCGAGTCAGGCGGAATTAAATAGCAGCGACGGTTCCGAACACGACGAAGGTGGGTCGGTGGACAAACATTAAGAAGGGGACCCCACTTTTGTCGCCACCATCTGTGTCAAGTGGGTCCTATGGCCTACGGCCACCACGAGGGTCCTACCACAAGGAGGTAAACCAGTATCCTTCAACCAATATTATTACAACTAAGTTAGTACTCCGGAGTAATTGCAATTTGCAATCCTGTTTCTTCTAATTCTGTGTACTTTTGCACCCACATTTTGTGACACATAAGTCAATCAATGCACTCTTTTGGACATTGAATTTGGATCCTAATGTTTGCTACAGTTTAAAGTTGTTAGAATTGTTTACTTGTTAGAAAGTGGCTACCTCTAACATGAAGTCAATAGTCCTGCAAGGAAAAAGAGGCCCCTCTACAATGGATGCACTACCCGTACAAGATGAAGAAGCACACTCAATCATACTTTGTTGGCAAACTAACTTTTCTCTCTTATAGCTTTTTTTCTTTTTTTTTTCCTCCTTTTGCTTGTTCACATACATATGCCATAAACCTAAGGAACATTGTTGAAATGAATAGGGTTGTTTCACTTGGAAGGGCCAAGACATGGAAGTTTCCGTAAGACCATCTAAATAACCATCATAAGTAATTCATCAAATCGTAGTTAATGGAATTTACTTTTTAAAAAATATATATACATGATTATGGATTACCTTCAATCTTTACAAATCAGAAGTGAACAACAATGAATGAATTTCATTCATAATGGATGAAAAAGGATGTTCATGAATGAATTTTATTAATATTGGATGAAAGGTGGATGTGTGTATAAACCCATGTAGCTCACAAGATGCCACAAGATGCAAATGATTATATTGCAAATGGTAATAAAGACTCAGGATTAATCCCATATGCAAATTATTGCCAATTTCACTTAATATGCATTATTTTGAGTTCTAATAATTCTCTCTTGCATTTAACTATAACACATATAGTGAAAAGTTCCTTGTTGTCAATGTTTTTGGGGGATGTTATAAAATTTCAATTTTCTTTTGTTTCAATGGAATTTTGAACTTTTTCTTAGAAAGATGACAAGTATGCCTGGTGCATCTTCAACAAATGGATGCAACATTTTATGGCTTTCTAGAAACTTACAAACATTTAATAATGTAACTTTAAGACTATAACATAAATTTTTTAAATCCTTCTTTTGATGCATGAGATTTAAGTCTTCTTATTTTGTGGCATATGTATAATTATGCTTACTTTTTACAAGGATATTTTCTTGTAATGTATTATCAATTGTAATAATAAATGTACTTGACCTTGGAAAATCCATGAGAGTGCAAACATGATAATAGAAGTCAACTTTGTCACTTTGGATGATTGTTTTTTGAATGTTTAAAAAACAATAGGAGTGTAAATTTACTAGGATAATTACAAGAATTTGCATTTTAATCACTAGATTTACGGCTAATTTTAAGTTGTAAATACCACATGATATTTATGATATTTAGTTGCCTTTGGACAAGTTCTAAAAAACATTAATCACAAAAAATAGTATGTGGCACCTAGCTACATAATAGTCACATCCTCCATGTAACTTGACCAAGGGTTTTCATCCACTATCTTGGATGGTCACAAGCTTGGTCATACCAATGTTGCAAATACTTTTTAAATTCACATACGACCAAATATATATGCATACACATATACATATGATGAAAAATGTCTGATGCACACATGTACATCCACATTAGCGTGAATCACAAGACACATAATTAGTGTTTAGTTTTTCATGTTTTAGTGTCAAAATTGTAATATGTTACAAGTCTTTAATTTGTTTACAAAATAAAGTTTTTAATATATTATGGAAACATGTGATATGATTTGGATTGAATTTAATGAGGATAGAATATTGACTTGTATTCAAAAGCATTGTAACTGATGTTTATTAAGCATTATAAGGAATCTTATTTTTGAAAAGGTTATATTAAATGTACATTCTTTAGACATATCTTTACATAATGGGTAAAAGCATTCCAGGTGGACCAAAAAAAAAATGATAAGTCCATAATAAATAACACATTTTTATAGTGTATTTTGATGGCGTCAAAAATGTTACATTTTTGGAGTTTTATGTTCAAGGCAATTTACAATCATCTTTTCCCAAAAAATAACTACATGAGAATTTCATAAACATCCTAGAATATGGGTTTTTTTAAACAATAGTATGAATTTCACAAAAACCATGTCCAAAAGGACTAAATAAATTTTCTTCATAAATCTACTTCATAACAAGTCCTTATGCTTCCATGCCATTTTGAAAATGGTTTAGAAACCCCTATTTTGAATTGCTTACATGTTAATTTTTTATGAGGTTAATAAATTGTGAATTCGTAAAAGTATCATTTGTGTATTGTTACATTACAAGCCATAAAATTAAAAAGTTCTCCATTTCAAATGCTTATATTGCTTTGATTTGGTCTTTCTTTCAAACATATTTATAGTTATAATCATTACATTGAATCCATTTAACATAAATAGTCTAACAAATGCACATGCATCATACATTTTAACATGTGAAGGTTTCACTTTTAGTGTTTGGGCTCTATATTTTGATTTTTAAAAAGTTAATTTTATGTCATATTATTTGTGGTTCACAAAATATTGTATAATTGTTTTAAATGAATTAAGCTACCAATGATGAAATATTAAGACATCCAATTAATCACATCATACCATACCATGTTGCATTTGTTATGAAGAATACTAACATGTTCCAATCCGATAACCCAATTTCATAGATCAACCTAGTTCCCATAGGGTGTAAACTTCAAGCTCAAATAATTATGTAAAAAATGACATTCTTGCCATGTTCACCTTAGTATGTCCAACCTTAAAAACCTTGCCCATATACTATGCATTACCATCATTGACATTCAAGAGCCTTTCTACATTCAATTGATGTATTTAAACACAATTTGAACAATAATGTAAATCCAAATTTGTATAACTTGTTTTGTTTTGGCCTCTTCCCATAATTATCCTAAAATTTTATTTCTATTTGATTTTTGACATCATCTTGAGCAAAATGTTTGTTTAACACCTTAAGCAAAAGTCAAGGTCAAACCATCTTCTTTTTTAATGAAATAGGAATTAATGTATTGAGACATAAATTGGGCATGCTTGCATAGCTAATGTTTTGTTGATACTTCATATCTTAGTTGTGTTAGCTTGAAGTGTGTGTTTCACTAGACTTTGCCCAAGTCATTAAAAGCTAACAAGCAAAAACATTGTGTTACAAAATCATGAATATGACTAGGTGAAAAGCTTTGTAAAGATGGATGAATGAGTATGCACACACATTTGAGGTCAAATTAATATGTTTGTCAAGCTAAATGTGAAAGTATATGAAATAGGTTATATTTCATTAAAATTTATAGATGAAAGATGGATACAATTGTCACTAGTAAAAATTAACCAAAATGTAATATTTTATTTGTAACTACATGCAACTATTAGTTGTTTGCAACTCACTTTGAAAGTATTTGCAACTATAGGATCAAAATTCAACAATTGGTCATTCTTATGACTTTGATGCAACTATGTTGAGATTTTTTATGCCTTCATCCTATGGGCTAAATGCCTTTAAAATATATCTTCATCCATGAATAGGCTTGTATGACTCATTAATCACAATAGTCACCAAATTAGTTGCACCACTAGAGGTATACTATGATGCAATATGATAGACGTATGTTTCTTTATATGTATTAAAGTCATATTTAATACATATTAGAAATATAAAATATACATGTTTTTGCACATGTTGTGTGTATTTATGGATTTTGTTCATATACTAAATCTGAAAATTGATACTATTACAATAAAATTATTGAAAAATTATTATGCTTACTAAGATTTTTATTATTTATTAAATATCATTATTAAATACTGATTATTATAATTAAGAAGAGTTATAAAAAGTAAGATAATAAAAAAAATAGTAATTTAACAAAATAGTTAACCTAAGTGCCATGTGTCATAGGTGGTTTAGGCTTAAGTGCCATGTAGACCATGTTTATTACTATTTAGGCTAGGTGAATTAATAGTTAGTAGGTTAGGCTAGGTAGGTCATACATGTGATAAATGTAGTTGTGACTAAATTGCAACTACGTTGTGCTGAAATGTTTGTTGCATATGTTTGTTGCTCAATCTCTTAACCTAGGTGCCATGTGGTATGATGTAGCTTAGGTGCCATGTGGTTTAGTCTATTTTAAATGCCACATGGCATGACCTAGCCTAGGTTCCACATGGCCTAGTCTATCCTAGGTGCCACATGCCATAACCTAGCCTAGGTGCCATGTGGCCTAGTGGCATAAGTGCCATGTGGCTTAACCTACCTGCCAAAGACTATCTATCTACCTACTTACCTATTTCACAAATTGCCACATGACAAATTTTTGATAAATTACCAAAATAATTGCAACTATAATGGCAAATTTGTGCAATGTCAAAGGTCCCATGTAAATTGTTAGTACCAAAACTAACAATTTAAGTCACACACATAATAACATGCACATAGATAAGAGTTGATGTTGAATTTCTATTGTATTTTGCTTTTGCTTTGAATTTGGATTCCTATAATTTGCAAGTTGAGTACCTTTTGAAATATGTATAAAAGTCCAAAAACACAACTTGGAAATAAACCCCATGAACAAACTTATTCACGTTGAATTGGGTTCCAACAACAAATATACCTTTACAAAGAATGGGTGTTCTTAATAAATGCCTAATAAGATGCACATGCACAACATCATGTTTTCATTTTCCCCCATTAAAATGTGATAGGATACTAGAATCAATATTATTGCTTATTTTCAATTTCCATTTGCAATATTTGTGAAAAGTTTTCAATTTAAAAGACTTAGATTACATGTTTACCTTTTGATTAAATGTATTATAATATCCACTATTACATTTTTAGTTGTAGGATATGGAAAATTTCAATAAACAATTTTATAATTTCCTTTGATTTATTATCACATTGTTTCAATGAACATTGACATTTCATGAAAATGGGGTTTGGTTGGCTTTGGCAAACAACCAATTATTACTTCTTTCTAGAAGACATAACTTGATCTAGATGTACAAACAATAATAATAATAAGGATTATGTAATTATATGGAAATTGAAATGAAAAAAATTATAGGTACATGTTGGATCGAGGAAATAAGGTAGTTTTTGGTTTTGTAGTTAGATATAGTGGTATAGTATAATGTTATAGTATTAATTCTTTTTTTATCTTGATCACTTATGTTAAGTTTTCAGTCACACATTTATTTATTTATGCACTTGTTTCCATTCAGTTGATTCATACCTAATTTGGTTGCATGTGAAAATGGTTTTTTAACTCTCTTATTTTCAATGTCAAATAATTAATTAAATTTTAATTTTTTTGTTTTCGCAATATTTTTATAATAAAAATACATATCTTTTTTTTTTTTTGATATATTCAAATTTGTTAATATGTAAAACATAGGCATTGTGAATGGTTGTTCGAAAGTGAATTAGATCATCAATGAATTTTGTTTACACATAGTTGTTTGATCCCACATTATTCTTTACCATGGACATGATGATTGAGTTCCCATGATGACAAGAGTGAATAGAAAAAAATCATTCAAGAACCAACAACATGTTAATACCATGAATTACCCCCCCTCCTTCCTTTTCTTCCTTTTCTTTTGTTTCACTCATCTCCTTTGATGATTAAATCCTTGCACTACTCAATATGTTTATCATCCCAAACATTAAGTGCAATTTTTCAAAACCTTGAAAAAGAAAAAACATAAAATCTCAAAATGACTTTTACCAAGTTTTTCATAGCATTCAAATGTTTGTTTGGATGTTGACACTACCTAAAGTCACATCACAATAGGGTCAACTTAGGTTAATGTAAGGTCAACATAGGTCATAGCCAAATTGGGTTGTTCAAGGTAAGAAGTAGGGCAACTAAAGCTCGTGTTGTTTGGTTGCCCTAAACCTTGTGGCAACCAAAACGATATTTGGTCACCACAAGTTTGCCCCTAATGATCAAACCTATGTCAATCACCACAATTTGCTAATGACCAAACCTATTTCAATCACCATAATCCACCAATGACCAAACATATTTCAACAACCAAAGATTTTAGTTCTTGCACAACAACTAATGACAAATCATGGCAATGAAAAATCCACTTCTTTAGTATTTTTTGGGCAAAATTTCAATTTTTTAGACAAAATCATTGGGAAAATTTAGGAATTTTTTTGGTTTTGAATGTAAATTCAACCAAATTTCCTATATTTGGGCTAAAGTTCACCAAAATTTTGACACCAAAAAAATGAAAAACAAACTAAAAGGCTTCCATTTGAATCAAAGAACATTGCTTGAAATTAATATCTATTGATTCTATTCCATTATTTGATGTTTATGACCTTTTATGAAAACAATTTGTAACTTGACATCAACATATGGATCTTCCAACATGTCAAAATGTTGATAAGGAAATAGTTTGGGGACATGAAATGATGGGATGTATGCTATTACTTATGCCCATAACATGTACACAAAGAAAATCACAATATCAATGCAAGTGAACCAAACTTATGAAATTCTAATTGTTTAATGAAAAACCCAATATTATTCAAATTTCAAAGATAATCACACATGACATCATGATTCTTTGAAAAATTTCATTTTATTAAGTCAACAAGTCCAAAACATGTCACTTTCAACAATTCATATGAATTACACCAAATTTCATATACACCACCTACAAACAATCCAACCTTTGGTAACAATCTTCAGTCGAGTCTAGTTGTATGGAGGCCTTATCAACGTGCGCACAACATGCTAGATGGTTATCTATGTTTCTAAATTCACCTTAAATCATGAATCACCTTAGCAAATGACATCTTGATTGAATTGTCCAAAAAATATTTTTCATCCCAATTTTCACCCCATATGACATTTGCAAGCTTGCTCACCAAATATAACTTAAACTTTAGAGTTTCTACTATCATTTCACCATATGCTAAAGCAAATTTGTGGTTTTCAATTCACCATGAACAAAAATAATTTTGGGGCCACCCACCAACACACTTTCTTCACATTAATGGCATCCCACTCCTTGGCAAAACTATACAAAGATGGAGTCACCTCTTGCAAGCATTTGGGCGCATTTAGGGTTGTGATACCACAATAGGAACCATGACACCCATTTGTCCTATGTCCTAATTCCTAAAACAAAGATTTAGCCAAATGAATGTTTTGAAATGTTAAATCAATGATGAAAGGGGGGATATGTATGTTTAGGCTTTCAACCAACAAGTCTTATAATGAATGATTGAAATCAATCAAACAAATTTTGAATGTCTTGTCCAATGATAAACCAAAAAATAATGCAAAATTACCTAGACATTCCAAAATGAGATACTTCCATTTGGAGTGCCAAAACCCTATTAAAAACATCAAATAATGTCTTTTTTTTTGCACCCACATCTCCTATACTTCTTTCCAAACCTTTGGAATGTAAATTTGTAATTAATTTGATTGTCCTTATTAATGCATCTTTTTTATGAAAAAATCTAAGATTCAAACATTAATTCCACAAAATTTGGTGATTTAACATACTAAAAATTTGTGCCATCATATAAAACATACTTTATACTATTGGTGGTTAAAATATGGGGTAATTTGAACAAATATTGTTAGTCTTAATATTGAGTCCTTTTTTATGAAATTATGTAGGGGGACATAGTTCTGGAACCATCTTTTAGAACACTTAAGGACATGTTTTAATCATCCAAATGCCAAAAAATCATCACCATTTTAATCCAAAAGTATGTGATTATCTAATGAAAAAAAAATATATCAAATAAATTATTTCATAAATGTAACGGTCATTCAAAGTAATGTTTTGAAAGTGATTTTGAGGTGAGACATTCCTTTTGTGTACCCCAACCATGAATGTACCTATCTAGCTTCACCCCAATCATACACACCAATGTACACAATATCTAGTTTGTTGGGTAGAAAATGTAACATGATGTTGTCCTTTCACAAATCATTATGGAAAATTCCAAATGATGTATTGCATTCATAATGTTCAAGAATGCCCATGCCATCTTCACACAATTTTGCCTATATGTGACAAGTCATCTTTTCTTTTCCATATCAAGCAATAACATTTGATTTTCCATAATGGGTGAATACTTTATGTTGTAATCAAACATTTATCAAAGCATGCCCCATTCCATCACAATGTGTAAGCCTCCATCATTGGATTCTAAATGAATCACAAAGTACTTGACACCATGCCGAAACATGGCATTTATGACTACATTTATGACTACAAAACTAGTTGTAAATGCCACTAATCACTAACATGGTCATAGTCCTAACCAACATTGTGATTACAAAATATCATTTATATATATATATATATAAATATATATATATATATAACGTATAAAAAATATTTTTTATATTTTTATATTTGCATATTAATAATATGAATATTTAAATATATTTTTTTCATATTTATTTTTATAAAATAATTATTCATTTAATTTATTTTGAATTTTTTATATACGATTAATGTATAGTTTGTATACAAATATGTATAAAACTTATATATATAACCATAAAAAGTTATCCTATCATATGAATGTCATACATTCATTGTACATTTGATTAATCAACATAATTTCAACATGCTCCACCACTAATTATAATCAACATGGTGGGAACAAGCATTCATCCTAGAACATATTTTGAAATGGTTCAAGGCCTTTACCATCCACCTACCACATTACATGCGAAGCACCATAATCACATATAGCGTTTATTATGTTCCAATGTTTGAATGTAAAAAAAGCACAAATTTTAAATTTTAATTTCTTTTTCAATACTTACAGAAATGAAAATATGACTATGGATTATTAAACCTTGAAGCATAATCTACATGTGTGGACCAACTAAAAGTTCAAACAATGAATTTTGAACATAGAAAATCACTTTTGAATTTCAAAATTTTCAACATCCGTTATGTTTCAATACATGATAAAGTTCAATAATATAATATTATGAACATGTGTGTGTGTGTATGTATATATATATATATATACCATATTATGTACACATATTACAATATAATATAATGTGTATTTTAAAACATATTTACGAATTAATAATATTTTTATTTATTGAACTTTACACGTTTAATATCATATACATACATATATATATGTAGAGTTATATGTATATAAATATTTGTTGAAATATGTTTAAAATATATCTATAATATAAAAAATATTTTGTAATAAAATTGTAATTTTTAATTGTGTAAATTTCATTTAATCATTTTTCTTAAAGTGTCATTTTACAAATTTAATATGTTGTAAATTTATAAACCTTAAACCCATGGATAAATTTGGTAAAACTTTGTTAAATTTGGCTAAAATAACATAAATTTGCTTGAACTATGTTATTTTTGTTAAAATACATTTTTTTAATCAAATTAGGATATTTTGATTAAACATGGTTTGACTAAAGCTAAAGTTGGTTAATTTTGGTTAATATTGGTTAAAGTAAGATAAATGAGGTTTAAATAGGTTATTTTGGTTAAATTAGGATACACTTTTTAATATCTTGATAAACTTGGATGAAACTTTTTAAAGCTTGTTTAAATGAATATAAATTTGGTTAAACCTAGAAATTTTTTAGTTAAAATTGGTTTTCTATTTGGCTAAAATTGAATAAATTAGGCTAAAATTGGACAAACTAAAACATTTAGGCTAAACTTTGATACTTAAGTCAAATTTGGTTAAAATTGACGAAATCAAGTTACATTAAACCTCTTAGGCTAAACCTAATTAAATTTGGCTAAATTTGAGTAAATTTGGCTAAACTTGGTTTAACTATGTTAGGTAAAAATTTTAAAAGTGTTTTGGTTGAACTAGGGCCAAACTAGCTTAAATTGAGGTAATTAATTTAAGTTTGGCTAAATTTGACAAAATCTAAAGGCTATTAAAGTTAGTACACTTGGCTAAACCAAACTAAATTAGGTTACATATGTTAAAGTATGGTACATTAAGCTTAAATAAGATTAATTAGAATATTGAATATATATACATACCCTAAATCTAATCATAGTTTAACCTAATTAAACCTACTTAAGGCTAGTTTACCCCAAGTAACCTAGTTTGAATATATATACTTGGGGTAAACTAACCTTAAGTAAGTTAAATTAAGTTAAAATAGGATTGGACTAAAGTAAATTAAATTAGGCTAAATTAGGCTAAATTAAGCTAAATTAGGCTTCTAATACAAATTTAACCATGTGATATGAACAACCAAAAAAATAATATAAGTGACCAAACTTTAACACAAGGGATAATCCATTTCTAAAGGTGATAACAAGGGACAATACCATCCTTAGAAGCATCAATGTTTTTTTTATCAACACCATCCAGTGCCTTGAATTCACTTATCACCTGACAACCATCACAGTAATTACATTTCAAAATCTGTCAAACACAACAAAATCAACAAACCTCACTGCCAACCGCAAGCTTGCAATTAGGATTCCCAACTTTAGTGAAATGTGCACATCTACAAAATTACAGTGAGGACTTATAATCAAGAATAACCCATTAGACCTGGAGATGCTTGTTATAAGCTTTCATTATTACAAATCATGACTTTTTCTATTGGAAATTTTGATCAAAAAGTACTCCTTCTGGACACTAGTAAAAAAAATCACTCAATCATTTTGGTCAAGTTGTTTTTGACACAATTGATTTGACTAGTGATCCTTTTGACTAGTTGAATGGTGGGCTATTTGACTGATAAAATTAGTCAACAATTTTTTTGGGTCAATTTTTTAATTTTTCAAATATGTACCCAAATTTTTTAAAATAAATGTAAGTATGTGGGTCATAAAATAAGTTCATAGGTTGATGCTAGCTACCCACCTAGGTCATGGTGGGTTCAACTTATATTTTTCCTTCAGGATTTATAGTTGTGTGTACATGTAAACTTAGTAAGTACTATTGAGTTTAGGAACTAATAAGTATTAGGTTTACAATTAATATGAAGTAGCTAGAAATTAGATAATAACTAAGTAATATGTGCCTACCTAATTTATAGACCTATCTAGTTACCTAGTTAATAATCATTGCTGCCAATGATTCAAGACTCTGGAGTCACTTCCTTTGGTGCCAGGCTCAAAAGCAAGCCTTGTAATTGGAGATTCTCTGAGTATTGAGGGAAACAAGTTATTCAAAAGAACAAATGCAAGAGAGATTGGTGCCACCCAATTTCCCTACCACTGTGGCACATTGGTGGGACCTGATGCTACTGCTGGGGTTGCCTTCATCAATACATTGTTAGGGATTCATATGCATTGAGGCTCACACAATGTTTGATGAAGATATGCAGCAAGAGGTTTTTAAAATTTGTAGACACCACTGTGGATCCATTGGCAGCGGTTGTCAACTCACAGACTACGGACCATGAAGGTGAATTTTTAGGTTTCAATGACTTGTTTATGAATGCTGTAATCTCTTTGTTCAAGAAAGTTACATTCAAAGGCTTTGTGATGTACAAGTACCCTGGTACAGTCAATGTCGAACTGCAGTGATATGAGAGCTACACATTTTCCTGCAGTACACATCCTTGATGAAATAGCTGATCAGATGGTTCATGAGCAAGGCCTGTGGGTGGCTTGTTTCGCTGGCTACAGATGCAAGCACAGGGCGTGCTAAATGTGGCTCAAACATTCATTGTTGCTGGGGTGCCATGCATGATGATGCCACATTGGCTATCAAATAATGCATGGGTAACATTACTGTTATTCAATTGATTGTACCAGCATATGAGTGAAGGTGAAGATGTGGCAACAGCTCTGCACCATGCCATGTTGGAGATGTTGGACGATGGGTTTGGCATCAAGTATTGGGGAGCATATTCAGTGTTTGGCTTGCCCACAGTACACCTTCCCCAAGAGATGCTGGTCGACATGGCTCATCCGGATCAACCTCTAATTAATTACTTAGCAGATTCAACAGAAGGAATCAAAAGATGAGAAGTTTAGTTGGGCAGCTTTAAATCTCAAAAAGAATTCAGTTTGCACAATGTGTAAGACCATGTGCACTTTGATAAGTAATCCTCTAGTGTGCAGCTATACAATAATAGTGACTACATATGGACTAAGAAAGGACTGCATTAAATTTGAAGGACTCTATGGGCTACAAGTGGATTGTACCCCAAAGCTTTGACCACTCAATGAACTACAATTCTATTCTAGAATGTGTAGGTGGAATACAAATGGACTATACAACCCAGAGCTTTCTACTGTTTGAACTCTAAATGGACTCTATAGTGCATACAGACTACATGGGTACCATAAATGAATATGATTAGTACCTTTAAATCAAATCAATCAACTTGCAATGGACTTTACCTCAATTCAGGTACACTTGAATGGACTCTACAATTTATGGCTGGACTATGTACAGACTACATATGGACACTACCAGTTCCTCTGCATGAAATCAATTAACTTCTGAAGGACTTTACCAAAACTTCAATCACAATGAATGAACTTTACAATCCAAGTGTTGGAAAATCACAAATAGCAGTGATCAGCTGCCATGGGTACCCAGGAAACAAACAAAACACCATGACAACCCTATGGCATGGACTTTGATAGCCAAGGATGACTCAATGCCGTAGTTGCACTGAGTTGTTTGGAAGTCAGCTGCTTGACAAAGTCTCTACCAGATGTTTGTACCTGTGAGGTGCATCTCCAGGATTCTGCCAAGACTATACATGTCTGACATTGGTGTATAAACACTGCCCTCCAATGTGTCCTTGCTCCAGCCTGAAAAGTCAGCAAATCCTTCTGGTTTTCTGAAAGGAGAAATTGCCACTGATTCCAGGTCAATAAGTACAAAATGATTATCTGAAACCTGCACAACATTTGGGTTCCAGATATCCCTGTGTACGAGGCCCGCCTCGTGGAGGACTAACAAGGCTTGGTACACGTACTGAGCCAACATCCTGGCATGCTGCTCAGACCTCAATAAGGGTGAGTGTCCAAGAGGACTGATCTCAACACCGTTGGTTCCTGAGTGACTTAACCTGGGCCCTTCCATTACCTTCGGAAGGAACTGACATCCTTCAGCAACCTTGTAGGCTTTCTTTATTCCAGCAAAATCAGTCCCTTGGGCCTTGCGATACTTTTCAAAGTTCTTAATGCACTTACACTGTCAGCCAAGAAACATAATTCCCTGTCTCCTGCAACATCAGTGGAAAACATTGCATAATGGCCTGGGACATCTGGGAGTGAGTCTACCATTGTCTTCAATAACTGATAAGCATAGCCAATGCTTAGAACAAAGCTGCAGCAGTCTGCAACAACTGACAGGTCAAGAGGTGGAGCAATTTGCTTCAGCTGCTTGCCATCCTTGCCAATGTAAACCCACTGAAACACTGTGCCTGCTGCTATGTACCCCAAAATAAATTGCACCTTTCCATAAAACTGTGTAGAAAGTGGCAGCATTTTCTTCAAGAAATCATTTTCAGTACCATGTAAGCTAGAAACCTTGTCTTCACCTATGAGGAGGGTGCATCCAGATGCAATAACCAGCGTACCAGGCCTTGCCTTTTCTTATAGTGTCAGAGATGTTGCTGCATGTCTTCTTTTCACTGCAATTGAACAACAGCTCATACTGAAACACATGTGAGCTATACTTTCAAAACAAGTAAAAGAGCCTCCTAAGGATGTACGTAATGGAGATTGATGTCTCCATCTCTGATACTCGATAATAAATGATTGGCATCCACAACTCCTGACAACTTCAGTGGGAGTTCTGAACCATCTGCCTCAATTAGAAAACTCTCTGCATCAAGGGGCCACTGTCTTTTGATGGCAAGGTAGGTTTTCTTTTCCCCAGGTATCTTTCCATGTTGCTGTGGAAAGAGTGACTTTGTCAGCTCATTCTCACTTTCTGGAAGCTCAGGCAGTTCTGGGAGCAGCATATACTTGATCATTTCTTGGGAAAAATCCATGTAATCCGGTAGAAATCAAAGGAACATGAAACACAATTTTTTTGTCTAGAATTGATAAGATGGGATAAAATACCACAAAAACACTGCAACAAAAAATCTAAACAAGCTGACAGAGACTACAATTGAGGCCAAGCAACATCACCTGAGGAAGGATTTCCTTGGCCAATTTGTTGCACCATGCTGTTGCATTGTCCACATTGCAAGAGCAGGAGTTCCATCTCTCACAACAGTTCTTTCTCCTTCAAAAGAAACTCTTTCTCCTTCTGTAGATGTTTCTCCACCTTGGACATCTTCTCTACATCTTCTTGTGTCTGCTTCCTCAACTCTTCCAACTTCCCTTCCACTTTGCGTATCTCATCCTGAACTTCTGCAATGCTCGTCTTTTCTGCTGCATACATAGGTATGACAGAAAAAGAGATCAAAATCAACAAAAGCCACATATTGCTAGCAAGAAAGAAAACACAACAGGAACACCACAACAATTACAGACACAATGACAACATACCATTTGTCTTTGCTTACAACCAAGCTGATGACGGCAGAGAGATACACTCACTCACCTTGTGGAACTCCGAGAACGATGTAGCAGCTTTTCTTGCTCAAATACATCTTGCTAGAACAAAGCACACCAGGTCCAACATGGAAGAAAGAAATGCTATGCTTGCTCTTCCAAACTCCCACTGTGATCTTTGCAGAAAAAGAGCAATCTGATGATATATGCAAACCAAACACAGCAAAGGAGAATCCGTTAATCTTAAAGGGTGGGTTTGTCAGTGTCTGCAGGCAAAAATTCTGGCTCCAGAGGAGAGACAGCTCTGCCATTGCTGCTTGCTACTTGAGATCCTAAACAAGATGTTGAGACAGAGTGCTTAATGTTGAAACGAGGTTGTAGAATTCTTTTAGGGTTTGCATTGTCATTGCTCCAGGAAGAGGAGTAGGCTTTCCAGGCAACGAGCAAGTAGAATGTGTAGTTTCAGCTATGCTTGGTTTTTGAGTGTTGGATTGGGCATTGGATTTGCAGCCTTTGCAGCTTGCATTTTGAAGGGAAAATCCCTTCTTTCCCAGCTCAGGACACATTAGAAGAAAAAAACTTGAACCCTGAATACTCAACCAAAGACACCATTCTGAGCTATGACCAGGAAAATGGCAACATGTGCTGCCTATCAAGATTTTGGCACTGTCAGGTCAACTGCACATTGAATTTGCTTGCTTCTGGCCTCAGTTTCGGGACTTACAGATCCTGAAAAGGCAAGGGAACGTTGTTGGGGCTGTGGAGGAACCATAACTGCACGCATGGACAGTTTTTGCTGTGAGCAAGGTGGAACCATCTTGGGTACAAAGGACACCCGTGTTCCGAAAAACCTTGAGCCTGACACCAGTGACTCTCCATCCCTCTGCACCACAAACCCTCCAATCCATCAACTATTCCTTTCCAAAAGCACAGGAGCAAGCCTCGGAATATTTGGCCCCCAAAACACTTCATTACTGGCTCAGGGTTGACCAATAGAACATGAGCACTTTCCAATCTGCAACATACACACTATGATAACAGACAACAAAGAGCCAATTTGAAACCCCAGCAACACCCAACTCAAAAGTAACCCTAAGAGAGTATATGGAGACTCTCCAGCAAGTCCAAGACTTCATGAACATTGAAACCATGGATTCCACATCTCCAAGAAATGAGAATATAAATATGTGCATATTATAGTTTGCACCCCCCCCCCCCCCAAAAAAAAATTTTACAAAAAATTTACAAATCAAAAAAAAAAAAAAAAATAAAAATTTTATTTTTATAATTTGCCCCCCCCCCCCCCCCAAATATAATGTGTCAACAATAGTTCATAATTCAAAAAATTCAAAACAATTATTTAGATTTTTTTAAGTGTTGGTAAACAACAATTAAGCATTTTATATTCCATATATTACATGATCCAAAACTATCCAAGGAAATATGTTTCATGCAAATGGTTGTGACTACAAGAACTTTATATCCAATCATTCAAATTAAACTCATTCATGAAATCAATTGCCAACTTTATCTTATGCACATGTATTTCCTACTAGAGCCCCATGGTCAATGAAAAAGGCTCTAGATTAATCAACGGTTATTATAATGTCAATTTGAAATTTTTAAAATAAAATACAGTACATATATCTTGAGAATATTCAAATATTAATATGATGCCACTTGCATTAGCTCCTAATTTTATTATGTATACCTATGATTCACACATTGTAAGAACATAAAATAGTAAACTAGATAAATTATTATATTTAAACATCTACAATGACAAAGAATGTATGATAACATTTAAAGTAATCTTTCAAACATGTGATCAACATTTGCAATTCATATGACTTGAAACTAAGAAAGCCGCAATAAATATAAAAACCTTTTGAAACTCTAACCAAAACTTGCAATACATGTGATTTAATTGAAAACATTTATTTTAACAATATGAAATCAAACCCACAATACACATATGAAATTGAGAATCTTTTTAATTTTGCTAAAAACTTATTTTTCAATCATGCAACCAACATCCACAATACATGCAACTAAAACTAAAAAAACCAAAAGAAAACCTATAGAAGTGATTATAACCAAAATGCATGTGACCAAAATAACTTTACATGTGATTGTTAACATACTAAATTGATTTAATTATACATGTGACTATAAAAATTTATATGTCATTATAAAAAAATAATTTTCTAAAATCCTATATTATAAAAACCTATTTAGTTATAAAACCCATCTAAAGGATAAAATAGTTTGAAAAATGATATAAATTATATAAATCAATAAAAATTATAAGATAAATTTCACATGGGCCATACTTTTTTAAAATCAAAATACTATTTTTTCAACATAATTTGAAATTCATATATGTAACAATGAAAATCAAGACATGTGGAAGTATATAATGTTTTTAGTTTTTTAATTTGAACTATGAAATGAATAAATTATTATTCTTACAAAATTGAATTGGCTTATGTGGATGTAATTGTAAATGCCATGGTCAATGTGATGAATATGATTAAATTGATCACGTAGCTATCTAATCATGTGTGTCATGATTTACAGCAAAATTAATCATCAATGCAATCATAAATTCATGTTTTTGGGGAAATGATTACATCATCACAATTATCACATTAACAAGTTTAATTTTCCACTTATCAATTTTTTGTTTTTAGAGCAAGTTCAATTGCACTAGTTCATCCTTTTCTTTTTTTAGTTTTGATGCTAATTAGAAAATTGATTATAATATCACATTTCATCATTATAAGAAAACGTGTCATTTCAAAAGGTCTAACTTGACTAAAATGTCCATATTGACCAAGGGGATGGTCATTTTGATTTGACATTTAATCAAATCAACCATATTAATTTGGTTATTCAACTTACAAATTTATTTTGCCTAAAGTACATACCAAACCTAAATTCATATGTAATAGGCCTTAGGTTTAGGCATATTACACCTAATAGGTACTTATAAAGTTTAATAGGCTACCTACATGTTACCTTTAAGCACATTGTAAGTACTTAAATTTAGTACATTAATTAGCTGATCTTTAATAATTGATAGTTAATACTCTTGAATAATTTATGATTAATATTTTATATAATCAATAAGTCACCAAATGAATGTTAATAACTATTGATAAGTGAAATTATTTTAAACTAATTTGTTAGTTCATAGTAATTCAATATATATTAATTGATAATTATTAATTCATAGTAATCAATAGGTAGCTAAATTTATTAATAAATAAATAAATATGATTATAATTTATTTTAATATATATTTAAAAATTAAATCATATATAGTTGTTGTCAAAATATTATTCACTAATAAAAAAAATCACAAAAAAGACCCAGTCAAAATGGTTGGGTCCAAAATGACTTGTCTAAAATGCCACCTTGGTCAAGTTGGACAAAGGCCATTTGGGGTATCTTTTGACCAATTTTCCAAATTAAAAAAACCTTGTTTTCTTATAGTGCACATTTTACATCTAATGAAACCTTATAATAATTAATTTCAATTTACCCCATCAATGATGTCATGGGGGATTTCTAATACCATTAGGTTTTAAGTGTCGATTAAATGTGATGTAAATTATTCAAAATGTGTCAAAAATAGAAATTTGACATGAACCTAGTTTGTAATCCATATAGTTACAATAGTGAATATCCATTTAAATAAACCATTGTGTCAAATTTGTGATTAAATTATTGAATAGGTGCCTCTCATTTAACCATTGCGACAATACAATTTAATATTTGATTGTGAAACTTATCAATATTAGCCACCTATTAATTAGATTAACCATTATGCACAATGACAAATACATTATGACTTAAGGCCATTATAGACAACGGTCCAAGGAGTAAGGTCTAATGATATCAAGCATTCCTATTGGTCAAAAGCTTTAAATTGGTCCCGAGGCCTTTAGACAAGGGTCCAAGACCAAGACAAATCAAATTGTGATTTAGCTTACATGGCATCATTTTGGAGGGAAAACCAACTAGTTCAAACCAAAAAAAGGAACTTAAAGGAGAGCTCATGGTTTGGAGACTAGGGTAAACTAGGGTCCAAGGTTGTTCATTTCTTTCTTTTGTTCTCTTCCAATGTTCCTTTGTTGTTTAAATTCTATGAAAATGGAAGACATGTTATGGATTTAGGACATTGTTGAAAGCACACTAGCTCCCCCATTTTTGACCAATTCTAAAGTTGAAATGGTTAGTTTTGTGGATCTTCACAATGTGATTGCTAAAAAGAATGCATTTCAACCTTTCCAAATGCATGAAATGGAGTTGAACGTTATAAAAAAGGGGTGTTTTGCAACTAGCCTTACAATTCAATTTTTGAATTGAAAAAAAAATTGTAACTCATTATATTTATACGTTGTGAGTGTTAATGGACAAGTTGCATGAATTACAGAATTACAATTCATCATATATATGATGTAACTGATTGCAATTGAATTACAACTTAGTCAAAACAACTCATTTTCAACTATTATCCAATTCCATTATAATTACACCCACGATGTCATACTAAAATCATTAATTGTCATCCATATATTAAAATTTGACACGTGGCATTATGAAGATTTTTGGACATATTATTTTTGAAATATTGATTTGCATCATCCACTATGATTGTTAATGATGGTCCAAGATTGTGACATGAGGCATATTAAAAAATTGCCACATTGCATATTAATTGTATTTTGGAAAAAATAAAAAATAAAAATATTTATTTTAGTAGCTAGGTAGGTCATGCATAACCATAAGTAGTTAGGTTGGTAGGTCTTAAGACCTACATACCTACATATTTACCTAGGACCTCACTACCTACCTACCTACCTACCTACATAGGTAGGTAAATAAAAAAATAGGACCTACTTACTTACTTAGGTAGGTAAGTAGGTAAGAAAGCACAAGACTAAATGCATTAAAGAATTGCCATAAAATTTTATTTTTTATTTTATGTTTTACCTTTAAGTTAAGTTGTTTTAAACTCATCCCAAAATGGCACATGTATTCTAATGTGAAAACATAAGAAAACAAGCCTTTTTTATATAGTTTGCAACATGGGATTTGAAGACAAAGCATATGGGTTAAATCTTTTAATTGTTCATTAATTGCAATTGAATTACAACTATAACACTTAAGCATTCAAAGTAGGCCAAATCCAAGGGGAAGGCTCCATTGTTTTTTTGTGTTTGATCAAAACTTGAACCCCTCCTATTAGCACATCTAGTGCACTAAAAATCATCAAAAATGAAATAGAATTGAGAAAGTTATGGCCCTTCAAAGTAAAGGGGGTCAAAATTTTTAAAAAACAAACCACCAAATGCTACAAAGGCCGGTTCCCAAACACCAAAAAAATTCCTTGTATGTTGTTCTATTGTTATTAGAGTTCAAATATTATTTGTAAAACTTTAAGTAGCGTTTCTATAACATTTTAAATTGTTTGAAATGAAAAAGAAATAAGAAAGTTATGAGGTTTGAAAGTAAGAAGGGTCCAAAAAGGAAAAAAAGGAAAAAAAATGTGTTTTGTAAATTAAAAAGCTTATTTATTTTCTTGTTATTTTTTCATTATTCATTTTCCTTTGCACTTCAAAAATGATTTCTAAAACTTGAAATAATGCTCCCATAACATTTTGAATCACTCAAAATGAAACACATATGATGAAGATATAAATAATTAATGAATATGTGTCCTTATTTAGTTATAAATAGTTGTATTATAGTTGAACATTAATACTTTAGTAGTGGTGCACTAATGGCCATACTAATTGCATCAATAGGAATCATAATTGAAAACTAATTGCAAGTATCCCATAATGGGTGGTGGAAATGTGGACACATGGCATGATCACATTTATATACATTGTACAAATTAGTTACAACATAGTTGTTGTTTTAGTGACATATTAACAATAATTTTAAAGTAGTTTCCACATGCAATTACAATGCAACTCTTGAAAAAATCAAACTTGGTTGATTACATATGTATGTATGATGTGTATAAATTATCGTATAAAAAACCCATTTTCAACTCACTTAGAACTATAATACAACTAATTGATTTTCTGACATGACAATTTATTTATTAATACACCATATTTCTAAGGGGATAGTTGCACAATAGTTGTAATACCCAAGGGATAGTTGTGAAACAGTTGTATATGAGTTGTTTTTTGAGTTTTCGGTGGACACAATTTTTCATAGTAAAATCACATGGTGGGGTAGAAAGTGAAGAGTTGAGCACCAATTTTCACATGTGAAAGGGATTTGGATTTGCAGGAAATCCTTAATTTACTAGTTTCCATTCCAAATAAAAAAACACTAAGGAACGAGACAGTTGTGGTGAAAAACAAAGATGAAGAAGGCAAAAAAGCTAGAAAGATGATCCATTGTGTGTAGTAAGAGTAAAAAAGAATATAATTTTTTTAATTAAAAAAACCATGAAAGAAAGGAAGAAAAAGATAGAACAAACCAAAGGTTAACCAAATCCTCTCACATGTTAATCACACATTTTTAATATTGGACCCTTGAATTGGACCCCAAGCCGTTACACACATTCATTGTGCATAGGAAAAAATGTTTTATTAATGTGGGTCCAATTCAAGGTTCAAATTTGGTCCTTGAGCTTTTGGTCCATGGACCTTTGTCTAAAGTGGCCCTTAATGAAATGGTCTTATGTAAAAAGAACCACAATTGTTATGGGCAAAACTGAAAAGATGCCCAATAGATTTGAAATTGATGACCAACTTTTATATGGAACCTTAATTTTTGATGTAAACAAGCCATGGTTTGTACTTTTTCTTTTGTGAGGTATATGAGTTGATGATTGTTTAGAAAAGGGCCTAGCCAAATTTGGTTATACATTAGAGAGGGAATTTCATGACAAGCTAAAAGGCCATGACTAAATATGGCAAATATAGAGGACTTTGTTTTGAAATTTTCATGTTGAATTTAGTGGATTTTTTCCCAAAGACTTCTATTGGGCATTTGTAGCCATTTTTTTAAAAGTCATTGAATGACAAATTTTTACCAAAAAGAAGTCATTGAAACTAGTAGAGGTTAACAAGGTAATCCTATGAAACAAAAATATAATTAGTCAAACATTAGCAACAACATGCACATGATTGAAATTCCAACTTCCAATGGTGGACAATGTTCTAAACGTTTATTAAATATTTTGAACATTTCACACATGGATGATGGATCACACAATTGCTTAAAGATTTTTAAATACTTACACCCTATTAAATGGATTTCATTTTAGAATCATATATTTGCATAATATATTGCCTTTTAAAGATGGTATGATGAGAATTTACAATCATACTAAGGTTCAACAAATTGGACAAATGAAGTCCTAAAAAGTTACAAGGTAAGAATTTGCAATCAAACTTCTTAATAATAATGTAGCCAAAATTGTTGTGGCATGCCAAATATACATCAATTGTGAAAGCAAACACATTAATCTATTTGTAACTATCACATGATTATTAATCATGGACATGCATGAAATATTATATGGCTACTTAAATGTTTTCATAAACTTTACAACATGAAAATTCAAATATATTCCAAATAAACAAAATGTTTTTACCATATTATATGAATGTTGTCATCATGCATTAATCACAACATCATTCAAACAATTTTAGTGATATTAAGCATTATACTTGTCACCCCATGTCAAGTGACATTATTAGATAATTTTCCTATCACACATATTTGTGATATGCATTAGATTGTATTAGCCACCCACAAACTTGTTTAAATAGACATCATAAGGAACTTCCTATTGTCATATACTCAAATTTGTCAGTCTTTACATTCATGTAGATGCATTTGATTCATTTTGATCATAGCAACATCATTTTTTTAAAATTTATATTTCATTCAAACACAATGCATGGCAATTAAAAGTAAAATTTTGGAATTTTTGTTTAAAATTTTGAATATTTGAATTATATAGGTGACTTTGAAAAAGATTAATTTACAACCATCAATTGTAATTCAAGTCTTGAGTTGTAGCTAAAGATGAATATTTTCATTAAATATTTATTTTTGGAAGCTTGTATCATACTTTCAATAATGCAAGAAATTCAATTTTAATTTGTTTTTTATCTTGATCACTTATGTCAAGTTTTCAATCACATATTTATGTATTTACCTATTTGTTTCCATTTGGTTGAATCATACCAAATTTTTGTTGCATTTGAAACGGTTTTTTAATGCTCTTAATTACTTTTGGTCATTTACATCATGTTTCAAGTGCCAAAAAAGAAAATAAATGCTTAATGCAATACCTTGGTAGTTTTAGCATTTGAATGCTAAAGAATTAATTAAATAAAATTTCAAACCATCAATATTTTTATAATAAAAATAAAATTTTCTTTTTTAATTTTTGATATATATGAAATTTGACAATATGCAAAACATAGGCATTGTGAATGGTTGTTTGAAAAGAAATTCAATCATCAATGAATTTTGTTTACACCTTTTTTTTTGATCTCGCATTATTCTTTGCCATGGCCATGATGACCAAGTTCTCATGAGGACAAGAATAAATAGTGATAAATTATCCAAGAACCAACAATATGTTGACACCATGAAAGAAGTTGAACCCCTGCCCCCTCCCTTTTCTTCCTTTTCTTTTATTTTAATTAAATCCTTTGATGATTAGATCTTTGCACCACTTAGAGTGGCCATTTGTCATCCCAAGCATTAAATGCAACTTTTCAAAACCTTCAAAAGAATAGCATAAAATTTCTAAAAGACTTTTACATTTTACTCCTCATTTCTGCTCTCATTACCATTAACCCATCTATAGATTACACTTCTTGATTCACCTCCATGACTTCAACAACACCATGGCACAAAGCATGGCCTCCTCCTCCTCTTCAAAACTTTTCAAACATTGCATAGAGAGGAGACCAAAATTGAAAGTCCAATCAACAAGCTTTCATACCAAGAGCTTATGACAATGTTTTTTGTCCAAGTTATTCCTCTACACTTCACCTCAAAAGCTATTTCAAACATCCCTCAATTAAGTGACTTGCTCTTATTGCTACTAATCCCTAAAAAGTTGATTGAATTTCTGAAGCAAAATCCTAAGCACAAACTTCCAAACAATCGAACATAAGGAGGAAAAAAAAACTCCATGTGATTTAGACAAGGTAGCTAGATAATGACATTGTCATCGAATTTCATCCCTAAATTAAATATAAAAGCTCCATTGCCACAACATGATTTTGTTGATTGATTATGGTCAATGAGTTGAACAAAGGATGAGAACTCTAGAAGTAAAGTAACAACTTGGGTGGAGATGATAATTTTAGCTTTCAATAGCATCCAAAAAACCTTAAACTTTGTTGGTTTAAGGTTTCAAAAAATTTGATGGCTACTAGTTGGTAATTACTAAAATTTTCGACAATTTGAAGATTTAAATATATGACGCCAAAGTTGCCAAGGTATTACAATATTAACTATTTTTTAAAAATTTGGTTGTAGGCAGGGTTCAACCACAATATAAAGAACATTTGGACCAAAGAATTGTTTTTTAAAGAAATATAATTTTTTTAAAAATTAAAAAAATATTTTTAAATTGGTTTTTAAATTCCTAATTAAAGTTCTCACCTGAAAAGATTTTGCATTACATTATCAATGTAAAAAAACATTCTCATAACATTTTCATGTTCAAATCATTTTTAAATTTTATTAAGGAATGAAAATCATTAATATATTATCTTTAAAATGATTTTGGATGAAGTCACAGTCAAAAGAGCCAGGGGTACCAAAGTAAAAGTCTTTTTCCAAGGATTGCACATGACATGTGTCATTTTTGTGTTGGTTTATAACTTAAAATTTTGTATTTTGAATACCCCATTTAACACTACATTTTGACTACAAATTTATTTTATGTCATGTATATTATGCATTCATGCCCTCTATCACATATATATGAATAACTTTTGTTAAAGCCACATTTTCAAAATCTATAATTTTCAAGGTCAAAAACATTTTTGAACCAAATGTGCTCAAATGGGTTATGAAAACAATTTTCATTAATTCAAATCCTTTTGCCTTTTTAATCATCAATGTTAAAATCCTCTCCAATTTTCAAAAGGAATGGTGCTCATTTGGTAGAAAAAAAAAGATGTTTGAAAAAAAAAAAAAAACTATCCACATTTGAAATTTAAGTGCTTTGAACATGCAAAAAAGAAATTGATTTGTGTCAAACTTTGAGCACGTAAACTTTATAATTATTGAAAACTATTCACAAAAAATTTATGAAAATCCAAACTATTATGTTTCCCTATGATCTTTCAAACATACAAAAATGCAATTTAAAAAAATGTTCACTCACTTTGGTGGTTCCTTTTATTGTGATTTCACCCTTTTGGGTACTAAATATTCATTAGAATGATTTCAAAATTTGCCAAATGTTCATATAATACATCATCCAAAAAAGCCACTTACCATAATGAAAATTAAATAATGGTTATGTTTCAAAGTCCGGCTAATAATAATCCATTTGGACCATATATTTAGATTTTATTTGCACTTAATTCTTTTTTCAATGCACATTTTGGTGAATATTCAAGATTTGGATCACAATTATTTAATTATTTCTTTAATAGGTTGCACATTCTAGTCATTGGTATGAATGTTTCAATTCTCATTTTATTTTCTCATCACATGTGCAAGTTGCAATCGCATATTTATGCATTCCATGATTTTTATTTAGGTGTATTTCTTCAATCTTCATTCCTTGTTATGATAATTGTTCTACCCCATTAAAAATATTTACCTTTGTGCATTGGAAGATGTCTTACAAATTCTTATATTTGTGTGACAATATTTGCATCTAAATAAACCAAACTAGTGTGATGCATTAACAAGACAAATTGGTCTCATACATATAACCCTTGTCACCCAATTATCATGTTTATGACTAACTAGTTAATCAACAAATGTTATACCAAACTAATTATTTCTAAATGTAAGGTTAATCAAACATCTTATGTTTAATATGATGAAATATTATTGACTCAAAAAAGAAATTTTTAAAAATCATGGGAATTGTGTAAAAGTAATATTAATTGCCAAGGATAAAATGATACCAAGTAGTTTGAAATATTAAACAAATGATGTGACACATGGTTACATTTCACTTATAAGTTGATTTATGTTGTGAAATTTACAATTGAATACAGTAGAACCTCTATAAACTGATCCCCCCAAATTTTATAACCTCTCAAATTTTATCACTCTGGCCCGATCCATCAATGGGACCAGGAAAAAAATTTATATTCTTATAACTTATCACTTTTCTTCTTTCCCGACAATTTTATAATTTTATAATTCATTTATTTTTCGATCAGTTATGGTGGAAATAGCTAGTGATAGGCCCCTGTTTAAAACTATTCTGGTGGAGATGGCGTACTCTGTCATTCATCTTCACAATCGAGTCAACAAAAGTAGGATAACTGTCCTTTTGCTGTGTCCAGAAGAGCTAGAGCTTGGAAAGCATCTCCGATGCCTCCCCCGATGTGACCATCGGAAGCTCCTGGCTGTCGTCGTCATCGTCATTGTTCGCGGGCAGCGGCAATGGCTGGAATTGCTCGATGATAGCCTCTGTAATGTCATCGTCGGTGGGCATGCTAGTAACTGTCTCCTCGTCAGGATAGTTAAGAAGGTTGTGGATTTCCATGGGGTTGCGATAGTGGAACTAACGAATCTACTCTTCCAGTTCAGCGACTAGTTCAACGGGGGGTTCGATTTCCTGGGTGGTGGTCGCATCTGAGCAGAGTTGACAGTGCTGGAAATAGTTCTTGATGGCGTTGACTAAACATCTTGCTTCCAGGCTGCGATGGCATTTTGGATGCCGTCAAGGAGGTTGATCTTCTCCGAGTCTGCGATGCTGTTTTCAATCCTTGACAGCAATTGGTTGTTGAATCGACAGCGGTAATAGGCCTTGAATGTGCGAATGATTCCAACGTCGCACGGCTGAATTTTTGAGGTGGTGTTTGGCGGCAGGTAAAGCAATGTTGTGTTCCTTAACTGAATGTTGAACTTCTCCAGATCGGCGTCTTTGATGTGCGCATTGCAATTGTCGAAGAGCAGTATCACCTTCCGTCCATCCATGCACCGATCAAAAGTCGTTAACCACAGTTTGAAAATGTTCTGTGTCATCCATGCATTTTTGTTAGCGTGGTACTTGCAGTCGAGGTTGTCGATGTTGATGTTCTTGAAGCAACGGGGGCGAAACGACTTGCCGATGATCTAGAATGGCAGTTTGTCATACCCATCAGCGTTGCTGCATATAGTGATGGTGATGCGCTCCTTGTTCTGCTTGCGGCCTTCGAGCTGTCTGGTGGAAAGCGAGTTGTCGACTTGCATACGGTAAAAAAGCCCAGTTTCGTCCATGTTGTATATGTCAGCAAGTGCATACTGGTCCAGGATTATGCGGATGTGTGGCAGGGACTCCTCGATGATCTATGTGTCCGTAGCACCACTCTCGCCAAATCGACAGTGCGATCGTATCTGATGTCGTTGCTTGAATTTGGCCAGCCATCTGCTCGAGAACTTGAATTTTGGCACGTCAAGATGCAGCCTCTCGAGGAATTGGGCAACCTTCTGGCGGATCATCTCCCCGCTAATGTTGATATTAGCCTGGTACGCCACCACCCGCTGCGCCAAGGCTTCATCCACATCCTGATACATGACCGGTCGCCGAGTTTTGGTGTTCCCATTTACAATTTCCTCCCATGCCAGCAGCTCTGCCGAACGTTGCAGAGTGTTGCTGATTATCGCATGCGTCACCATCACCTGATGAATCTCTTCCAACCACTTCACCAGGGCCCTCTAACTGAGGGCTGGGTTGTCCCTCTTATATCGACAGAGGGCAATGCGCAGGGACTCCGTCAGATGGTTGCGAGCTGGTTTGGGGGACTTCGCCATTGTTGGTTGCTGGTGAAGAAAAAAAATGGGTCTTGCCCTGCTTTTATGCACAAGCAGTGTAACAAAGTCGATCTACAAGTCTTTGTATTCGCTCGG
>Ga0116227_10003744_pt1 | contig 33582 bp, 37 predicted proteins | sample S1TSphgellanicum_FD_89693 | JGI IMG/M metagenome (GOLD analysis project Ga0116227, IMG submission 89693) | Host-associated microbial communities from peat moss isolated from Minnesota, USA - S1T2_Fb - Sphagnum magellanicum MG | ecosystem: Host-associated > Plants > Peat moss > Unclassified... | reverse complement strand
TTTGTAATTATAACTCAATTGCAACTAGGGTGCCACTAAAAGATTTAACCCATATGCTTTGTCTTCAATATCTCATTTCACAAACTATATAAAAGAGGTGTCTCCTTTTACATTCTCACATTAAAATACATGTTGGGATGAGTTCACAAAAGCTTAACCCTAAAGGCAAAACACATAACAAATTAAAAAACTTATGTGGTTATTCTTTAGTTCACATACTCTTTTAGTATTCTACCTTCTTACCTACCTACTTGCCTACCTAAATAAATAGGTCCTATTTTTCTACCTACTTAGATAGTAAGTAAGTAGTTAGGTAAGTAGGTAGGTTGGAGTTATATCAACTTACCTACCTATGGCTATGTATCAACCTACCTAGGTACATATATATATTTGTTCCAAAATTCAATTAATATGCCATGTGGCAACTTTTGATTGTGCCATGTGTCATAGTCCAAGACCATTTAAAACAAATAATCATAATGAACAATGGATATCAATATTTTAAAAAATCATGAAAAATCTTCATAGTGCCACATGTTAAATTTTGATGGATGGATGAAAATGACATTAGCATGACATTATGATTATAGTCGTAGGGGAGTTACATAATAGTTGGAAAGGAATTGTGACAAAGTTGTAGTTGAGTTATAATGAGTTGCACCGTATATATGGTGAGTTGTAACTCTTGTAACTTGTTTGATAACATTTGCACTATATAAATACAGTGAATTGCAAGTATCTGATGCAACTCAAAAATTTGAATTGCAAGGCAAGTCACAAAACACCCTTTTTTTTCATAGTGCAAGTTCGTTTTCTATCAACCATCAACTTGCTTGGATCTCTCCTATCATATACAATTCAAATTGCATTTTAATCGGCTTGAATGCTGTCAACCATGAATCCTTTGAAGTTTGGTTTAGGAACACCATTATTTGCTTTGACCTTGTATATATTCTGCTACATTACACATTGAACCTCCATGTTTTCATATTGCATATCACATATTGCAATTGTCACACTTTATAGTAGAAAGAATCATACACATGGTAGGCAAGTGTTTTCCAACCCTCAATACGTTTTACATGATCAAACATGATCCAAGTGGTTTGGAGATCACCCCTGGGTTGCATTTGCTTGACTAAATCACAGTAATTACCATCTCCATGCATAGGCATCTTGAACAGAAACATTTTTTCTCCAGTTTGTTGCCCTAAAAAATGATCTTGAATAAAATAGTAACCACTATTTGCTTTGAAAGCAAAAATGCTAGAAACGTACCCTCTATTCCTTGGCTGATGGTAAAGGTTTTTAGGCCATTGTAATCAATGGTTCATTTTCATTATTGTTTTTTTTTTTGAACCCACACACATGAATATTCAAAAAGATACAATGTTGCCTTATATGTTGATAGAGAATGTTCTACCAAGGTGGACTATTGTAGGGTATATTATTTTCTGTGAGCATGAACATCGACAAGTGAGATCACCAAACATGATGATTTTTAATTTATGTAGGATGTTTCTGAATTTCCCGCTTGGTGTTGGTTCATTTCTTTGGGATTGGACATTTTTTTTCACTTTGGACACATTCATTCTCTTATTAGTGTGAGAAGTAGAATTTTCATACGCATATGCAAAACTCTTCATTCATTATTACTCTAGTTCTTCATAGTTGGAGTATACATTTTAGGTCCTCTTTCCTTTTTCTTCTATCCTCATAGATGTATGTCCCTCTAGTTTTGTTGAATTTTTTATAAGTAAAATACATGTGTCTATCCAAAATTAAAATTGAATCCATTTTATTTCAATATATTATCCATTCATTATACTTGGTTTTTACATGTAGAAAATCCTGATTTTATCGCACACTTTTCTTGTTTTGGTGGCGATCTAATCATCCATTGATTTACATTTGGTTGGAGGATGCTATTGTTGTCGTCTTGTGCGACCTAGGCTTGCCTTCTTGGTTTTGCATACTCTTTAATACAAGCATTGGGACTATTATATTCCTTGGATTCCTGTGTTGATTATTTCCACAAACTAAGAGTTAATATTGCGAAACAACTTCCATAAACTTTAGCTTTCTGACAATGTCCTATGTTGTTTTTTGAACATTTTCAAATTCTTTCGCAGAAAGGGATACTTACAATTTTGTTGATGGTCTTCACTTGTAAGTGTGCATGCAATCATAGACATATGATGGTGACCTTCGTTCCTCTTGATGCCGTGATTCAACATTGATTCCGTTGTTTGATCCGCAACATTGCTTATCCGAGCTTTCGGAGTTTTCTCCTTCTTCAGATTCCCATTGAGATGGTGTTTTTGGCTTTTTTTCTTCCTCCATTGTGATTTTTTCTTCCTCTTTTTTGTTCTACCAATTTGTCTTGGTTTGCATCATATTTAAAATTAGTCAATTCGTATTCATTGTCGTCTAGATCACTTCCATTTTAAAGCCATTTTTTGCATGAGGCTTCCATTAATGGATATTGTTTTGCTTCATTCGTCCCCAATAGATATTTTGTTTGGTGGGTCTTGTAGTTGCGATTTGTTGGTTCAGTTGGCAACAAATTGTCACTAGCAACTTGTTGCAAGTTATTCATGAAAAGCGGGTCGAACATCTATATCACTATGGCATAGACTTTGTATTCTTGCACGTTATTTCTTGATGCTTAATATCCCATTCTAACACTATAGTCTGCATCTATCGCTTTCATCTGTCTCTAATCCATTGTTGGATACAAATCCAAGTCTCAAGGGATTCTTGTAGGCATTCTTACAACTCCAAAATTACACTTGCAATGAAAAATTTCTATGTCCACCATACCCCTTTCTCATTATATACAATCGTTGAGGAGGTTTGTGCCCGTTTTGTTTTTTACATTTACTAATGTCCCTCTTACTACTTTTGATGTTAACATTTATCTTTGTTAGTTATTAACATTCCATTATTTGCTTATTTATTGTTTTATTTTTTAGTCATAACAAAGATTTTCTTTTTGATCTTTAATTATTGCAAAATGTTTTAAAATGTGCGGCTTAGTGCTAGTTCTTCTCCTTGAGTTTAGAAGTCATGTTCATAGATTTTTAGATCTTTATCTTTGAACACATTTATTTCCTTCTCATTTTTAGGATTACCGATTACAAATGCATACACAGAACATTTGATTCATTCAATGGCAGAACAATTGTATGTGTCTTAATTACCACAAAAGCAAATATTTGCTTCACAATTAATGCTCTAATGTGATTGTTTGTTTCGACAATCACTATGGATTTGTTTGACATTTAATATCAACCCTCATTTTATTTTTCTAAAGTTAATATTTTGTTCTCAATTCACATAATTTGAATAATTTTTGTTTATTAGGTATTTGGAACCACAATGTAATGGAAATGATTGGATTTTGGTGCTCGATCATTTTTTGAAATATCTTTTTTTATTGTCATACATGTCTTGTTGTTTTGGGGCCAACCCTATCATTCGACGATTCACCGGTTGTTTTAACACTTTGTTCTTTATTTCAAGTGGCACCCAAGTTCACCATCTTAGAGTTGCAAACAATCATCTTCAGGGTTTCATGAAATTTGTTGAAAGCAAGTTGCCAAGTGTGACCAAATCCTTTGTCAACAAATCGCTCAAGAGGCTTGTAAAAACATGTTTTGGAATTAACTTCTTCAAACTTGCGTGTTTTTTGAAGAAATCCATGGCATGTGTAAACATCACCAAATTATAATCTTCCATATCTTCCTTAGAAATGTGTGCAGTTTGTTTCATCAATGTAATACTTTTTTTGTCTATTTTCATATTAGCCCATCGCCATGTTAACCATTCAACTGTTTTGTTAATTACCCTTTTCCATTATGTTCCCCATGTTCTGATTTCAAGCAAATGTTGGAGGGGGTCTAGTCTAGTATCATCTCTTGGATATTCCAATGTCATTTCACAAATTTAATTTAGTATGCTTGACAATAATGTGTATTCAATCATTGATTCCAAAATGTTTGGTGTGACATTTGGTGTTAATTTTCTTCTTCCATTCAAGAAGAAAGGATGTAGCTAAATAATAAGGGTGGAGTAAATGAAAATTAAAGTATAGATCGGGGAAATTAGTAGAAGATGGGGGAAAATGCAATTTGATTGTACAAGTTGCATGAATGGTGTTAGATGCAAGAGGTTGAGAATGTGAATGAAAATAACAAATAGCTTGAAATTTTATAAACAATGTAAAGTTTTAGTGGTTAAACTTGGTTTTGTCTCAATCCCTAATGGGCACATTCCTCTTTGTGGTGAATGGGTAGTGTATGGATCCACACATACCTCTTGGTGGGTCAATAGGCTTGTAGTAGGGTATTGTCTCAATTTCTAATGGGCACATGTCTTTTGTTGGTGAACAGGTAGTGTATAAATTGGCACATACCTATTGGTGGGTCAACATGTTTATGTGCCACTGAATTGGATTTAATTTAAAATTTTAAATGGTTTAGATGTTGTCGAAATTCATATTAAGAAAATATGTAATATAACTTGAAGCATTTCTTAGCGTTTCATGAGTTGTATTTTTCAAGATAAAACCAACATGAAATTATTCCACCCTACTGGCTCATTCATGATTTTTCATAGGTTTGGCATCCATCTTTTATAAAAGTTCATCCATTTTATTTATCATCCATTTATCATCCAAAAATGTTGTTAATCCATGGTTACATGGAAAAATATTCCTCCATGACATGGGATATTCCATCCCATGTGTAAAAAAGATTCCATTGACGTCAACATGATATTCTTGAAAAGATTCGCTTGGGCTCACTTGTTGGCGTTCACATGTTCATTGTTCACAATCACAAGCTCACAAGATAACATTCATGTGTAGATTAAAGCCCTCATCCTTAACATAAGCAAGGATCTTTGGGTAAGAAAAAACTTATCCAAAAGTCGATGTAACCTTGGAGCCATAGTTGCACCACTAGTATCAGACATTTCAAATAGTCCAATAGTGAAGTGCTTGGCCTCCCATTTGTTCAACACAAAGTTAACAACAATAGTAAACACATCATGTGCACCTTTTGACATCCATAAGTCAAAGGTGCAAGTGGTTGAAATACAATCTGTAAGTGTAGGATGCACATAGGTAAGCATGGTTTTTTTCACCAATCCAGAAAATACATCATCAACAAATACCTTTATGCTAGGAAAAACCACTCTTGGGCATTACATGTATGCCATTCTTTGTAGCCAGATGGATTCAACAATCTTCATGGGCAAATAACCTTTGATCACAAATAACATCACATCCTCCAAGAAACAAACCTGGGTTTCATTATCTTTTTTGAACTGGTTTGTAGAAGAGAAAAAACCAGATATGGCACTTGGAATCACATGCGTACGTTTCTTGGTCGGCTCATGGGATAGTGAAATTGTTAGTAGCCACATTAGATTGTTTTTGATGAAACTTCATAATTAAGGTGTTATGCTTAAGCTCTACATGTTTTTTCATGGTTGTTTTGCCATTTGACTTATGGTAAACAATAACATCTTTCCGTAACTTGGTGCACAATGTCAAAATTTCAGGACCAACAACATTGCTATGGCATACTATGCACTGCATTATCTGGTTATGAGAAAGGTCTATGGGTTGGTTGTTCACCTTAAAAAAAAAAGCCCATGTTGGCAAATTGTGATTGTGAGGCTTCCAAGCTGCATGTTGTTTGTCAAATGTAGCTTTGATATGTATGCATCAACACCATGAGCATCCTCGACATCATCCTTAGCAACATCCCTAGGAGCAGCATTCTTAGGAGTCTGTAGCTCCGTCTTCTTCTAGCAGCATTTCAACATTCATGGTGCTAATCGCTTTAGCCATGGCGGGGATGTTGCTTTGTTTGTGGCTTCGATCCCAGAGACAGCGCTTCCTGTCGTCTTTTTTTCCCCAAGAAGATGCTGATTACCTGATGAGGATTGTCACAAATGTGGAGTTTCCATACTTGTCTCACACTTCAATGGAGTTCGCCATCTTTCGAACATGTGCCATTCTTTCCATCTCCAAAATCCTTGACAAGACGGGTGTATTCCGAGTTGCAGCAGCTAAGCGAGCAGATGATACAGAGATTCTGACTCGTGAGTTTTGGCTGCATCATGTGGATAGTGATAGAGGATCACGTGCAATTCGTCGTCTCAATTTCATTCATAGTCAGTACGTGATCTCCAACGACGACTACCTTTACGTGTTGGCTCTTTTCGCTCGGGAGCCGGTGAGATGGGGCTCGAGGATTGGGGTACAGAAAATGGACAAGTGCGGAAGAGGTCGCAGCATTTGTGAAATGGCGAGATGTGGGTGTGCGTATGGAGATCAAGCACATTCCGGAGAATGTACAAGAGCTTGAGAGATGGGAAGAAGAATACGAGAAGAAGAACATGAAGTATGCGGATTCCAATCGTCGAGTCGCCGATGCGCAATTCACACTCTTGCTCGAGAAGTATCCGAGATGCACTCACTCCTTGCTACGTCGTGGTATCTATGCTATGCTAGACGACAGATTGCGAACTGGTCTAGGCTACCCTCGGCAGGCGGAATGGATCCAACGGCTTGTACGCGGTACTCTTCGCTTCTGCATCGGGACTTTTGTTTCCTTGTTCCTTCCTCCACGGCCTTTCCTCTTGGCAGCCGATCCGCATCAAAGTCGACATCAAGGAACAAGGAGAGAAATTCAATCCCGAGATGGTTAGACCGCTCAGCTTTCAGAGATATTCCTCTTGCTCGTACCCTAATGGGTACAAAATTGCCGATGTTGGTGCTTTCAAACCTGGTCAGCTGGGCACAGCCGTAGAGGGTGAGCTTTTGTGTCCTCTTTCAAGCAGGTACTTTGCGATGACTTGGCCTCCAGAACAATTACATTTCTGATCGGCATGGAATTTCAGCTTGATCTTTTTGCCAGCCATGGTGCTCTGATCCATAAGCTTTGTTGTAGAGTCTGTCTCATCCATCTCTTCTTGCTCGTCAGCTGCAGGATCTATACAGTTTCAAACCCCAAGAAGCTAAAGCTCTCTTACACCATTACAAACCTTAAGTGTTTCTTCTTGAAACTGTATGACAGTTCTTTGATCTGTTCCGTTTTTTGTTGGAAGCTTGTAGCTGCTCATGAGCCAGCAGCAGCAGCAGCCTCTCCGTTGCTTAGACTCTGTGCAAGATTGTTTGGAAAATGTTGTGAATCTAATGTTACAGCTTAAGAATGTTTTGCAACAAAGTGCGAGAACAAAAATGGCTGGAAATTAGCCTAAAGTTCTAAGATGGCTGGATGGCTTGAGAGAGGAACAGAGGGTTAAAACAGTTTGACAACAAGAAGCAGCTGTGCTGCACGAATTTTTTCTTCGTGTAAAAAGCTTCATGAAAGGCAAAGAAAATATTCTGCTTGCAGAATTAATTAATTATGGAGAGAGTCAAACTGATGAGGATTAACATCATCCCAGCTCTTCATGTCACTAATTGTGCATATCAAGGTTTTTGGTTGTTTGTGAGTTGCATGTAGCAAATTGAGTTGACTCTGCATTCATTCGATGTGCAACGCCAACCCAAGGGTTTTTGGGTCTTCTGCACACCAGAATTGAGTATCAACAAAGGGAGGGATTTTGGTCAGCAAATTGCATCTCTGAAAATTCCAACTGCATTGACAAGGGATTTGGATCTTTAATTTGTGCACGGCAAAGTGAGTCTCTCAATTCTAGCTGCATGACCAAAGAATTCCTGCAAACCTGAGAAGATAGCAACCAACTTACCACCACTCATTCAAAGAGCCTCTGATGACTGGCAATCCTGCAAGAACTCATAGATGGATCAACAGGTCAATCAACAGGTCAATCAACTTCTGCCTTATGCTGCAGTCTCAACTCTTCAGAGTTGCAAAAAGAAAGTAACCATTCACACAAGTGTTCCATGCAGCAGTGTCCTGTAACACCTACCCTGGCCTCTTGTCATTCTAATGTGACAACTGAAGACAAACTACAGTCATCAACATTGCAAGAGCGTGCCAAGAAACCCATCCCTTGCCCACTTAAGATGCTGATAGATGCTGCTCCTGTAAAATTGTTCGAGCCTCAGAAAAATTCTCAATCCTGCAACCTGGTGTTAACTCAAATTTCACAATGTCCACTACTCAAGGACATGAGAAAGTCCACTGAAAGAGACCCAAGGATGGTGCTCTGATTTTGCAAGTTCCTGCTTAAGTCTTTGGGCTTTTGAATTTGCCAATATGAGATGCAACAAAAAAACCAGTGCACCTCCTCAACCCACAAATGCCACTCTACATGTGTCACCTCTTGTGTAGTGCGATGAAAAGGATGTTCTCAGAACAGAGCAGTAAATATCACTCTTGACTCTTATCATTTGAAGCAGCACTGTCAACATTGTTATCTTCCTGCACAGTAGAGGCAACAAGAGATTTGCTCTCGATCTGCACACTGCATCCATTAGCAACTCCCTCAGATCTTTCCCCAAATCCAATTTGAGTCTCTCCAAACCCACTGCCTATCATCATATCATCCAGTGAGCGCTTCTTTGGCTGTGTAGCTGTGGTCCTGGAAACTTCATCACTTGAGACTGCAATTGGTGCTGCCCTTTTTACCCCCCTTCCCACAACCCCAAGATGGGTGACCACTGCTGACGAAGATGCACCACCAAGAGAAGGTGCATCAAATGCATCACTACTTGAAGGAGCATTGGCCCCTCCATTGCTTGAACCACTCGCTTGTGAGACTGCAGCCACAATCTGCTTTAAACTAGCAACTGCTTCAGGATTAGCTGCTTGCAAGGCCTCCACCAGAGAGGGAGCTGTTGCCATTTCTTTGAGTTCATCGGCCTGCATTGTAGCATGTGGGTCAATTTTCAGCATGAAAACCAAAAGGTAGCCTGCACATAGGATTCACTCTGAAGAGAAACCACTCCTCCAAAAAAGTTCCTAGGAGAGTTTACTGGTAATGAAGCCCCAAACTTATACTCTCAAGTTATCCATTCAAAACAAAGAGGTACTTGAATAAAAGTAAACTCAGGCCCTGCGAGTTATTTTCAAGACAACAGAACAGGGGCCATCACATGACTTAAGTACGACAGACATAGTTATGACCATGAGAGACCTGCAAAACCCACCTTCTCTCTAAGGTCCAACAGAGATTCTTCAATGTCCTTGATTTCAGCTTCCAGTGCCACCACTATGTCTTCTTGGTCCTCCTTAGCAGGCAAAGCTTCATCTGCAGGGGCAGAGAGCTCTGAGTTCTCTTCTGGTCCTTCTGTTATGCTCTCATCTTTCAACACACTTAAACTTCCGGCCTTCTCACTAGCCTCTGGGACTCTTTGCAACTCAGCTTGGGTTTGCTGGCTTTTTGCTCCGGCAAGTTCTTCTTTAAGCCTTTGCACACGTGCCTCACAAATTGCAACTGCATTATTGCAGTAGCCAAGAGCCTCCTTAGGTTTGAGGTCCAGCTGGTGTGCAAGACCTATCTTGAAATGCCTATTCAAAGTTCCATGAACTGTTAGTTCCATAATCTCCCACATCAATCACACTCATGTGCATTCCTGTCTCAATTGAACAAAAACCAAATTCTATTCATCACACCATCAAAGTAGAGAACAAAAGAACTAGGAATTGAAGGAGAGAGAAGTACAGTTCAGCAAGGATGCGACTGTCAGGCTCTACCAGCCCCTCTAGAATATGCAAAGCATTCGAATAGTCCTCAAAGCATGTTTTGTAATCCTCTGCACAGGCAAATCAACCCCATTGTAGGTTTGATGCAAAGGCCATGTTCAGCAAACATCCTTCAGTGAAACTAGTTGAACACCTGGACCAAATGTCTTTCGGTGGAGTATACAGTGCACCAAACATGTAATTCTCATAACCAACATTTGTGAAGAGAAGATAGCTCAATAACATCAAAGCAGTAATTCAAAAAGCACTGGAACAAAAGGAGACAAAAACAATGGACATGAAGTTAATGCACTCTTACAGGAATTATAGGGTCAATCTTACACCACAAGAAAATACCAATACCAAATACAAATTAGCAGTGACAGAGATGCCCTCTAACCAGCACATGAACTATTCTCACAAAATGAAGAAAAAGAATAAGCAAAATGGATAGCCACATAGCTGCCACAAGATAATTCATCCAGGATGCCAGTGACGAGGGGCTAAAAACCAAACCTAACTACTGGTACTTACCTTTGAAACAGTTTATGTCCGCAAGTTTGGTGATAATGTCAACAGTTTCAATGGTGCAGCAGCCATGCTTTTCATGGATCACTCGTGCAAACTCAAGCATCTTCCAAGCATCCTCCAAGTCGCCTTCTTCTTCCTCTACCTGATCCTCATCCCCTTCCCCATCTCCATCTCCCTCTTCATCGTCTGTAGGGTCCTCCTCTGTCAACAGAAACACAAACAAATGTAATGTCAATGCATCTTCCAAGCATCCCCAGATCTGTGGCCTATGTAAAGCAAAACCTACTTCCCTTCAGCATCTCTTATTGATCAAAGGTTCAACAGATCACTCAATCCTTGCATGGCTTCATATTGCAGATGAGCATCTTCGGAAGTACTTGATGAGTGATGGACAAAACCTTTTCCTTTTGAGGCTCCAGGGGATGATGGGCCTTCTTCACTCTCCTTTGGTGCAGCTTTGTCACCAAGAGGATCTGATTCAGACTGAACTCTGTCAAACAATGCACAGCCATACTTATAGTATGTTGTTGCACACTCAAGTGCTAACTCACCATAATGTTGCACCCTGCAACAAATCAAACAAATGTCAAATAATAGGCATGCACAGCCCATCCATCAAAGATGGAATCTGGGCTAGGGTTCCAATGCACACCTGCCTATCACCTGCTTTGTACTACTGGATCTAGTCTCATGATTGGTAATGCAGTTAAATATCATTGAATGTAATATCTCTACATGCAATGACTCATCAATAGGTCACCTGGCTTCCTTGCTGACATGACCCCGACACAAAAAAATGCTTGAACATGATGAATCAGTAAGTTGCCTGTTTTATTCTTGGAACTTAAAAACCATTTCTTTGTTCCAACATGAAAACCAAAACAAGCATAGCAATAAATAAGTCAATGACTAATTAGCAAAAGGCCAAGGAAGGTTGTAATGTTTATTTAGAGGACTACATTCCACTAATTACCTTCACTAGCGAAACACAAGAATCCCAATAATCAGGCATGTAAGTCACAAAACCCCATTTAAAAAACTACATTTCTTTGAAAGGACTGCAAAAGGTGTTGCCCACAGGCCCCATCAACACTAGCTATTGTGATGAAGGTAGTTTTCTGTTGCACTCCAATTTTCCACACATCACTGTCTTCAGATATTAGACTGGTTATTATGGCCCAAGATGGTCTACAATCACCTGAAGTTTACTCACCCTGCTTAAAAACTCCTGAACAATTCTGCTACAATGTCCAGCCAGGGTGAAACTCTCTTGACCCAGTTTCATGGACAACAAAAGTGGCCACAATCATAAACTGCTGGAAATTGAAAGGGTGAAAACACAGACCATTAGACAATTTATTACATACAATACTCCTTTTTCCATCTCTACTGCAGTTCAAACTTTTCAATGCAGATAATTAGACTGATTCAGAGTCACTAAACAATCAAGCAGGTCATTGAAATTATTCCACCCCAAAAACCTCTCTTGATGGAAACTTTGGTCAAAAATCATTTCCACCCTAAAGTAAAGCTTTTAAGGTGCTTCTGCTTCTTAAACTTTGAAGAGACTTTGAGAACTTTTTGAACAGCCACCTTCAATGAATATCATAGTTCTACCTCACCTGTGAAGATGTCCCAAAGCCATAAGCAGCTGCAAATGGTCTTGATGGTCACATTATTGCACATATAGGTGTAAAAAATTAATTGGCACTTCATTTCTTTAGATTTGACTGGAGAGTAGGATGCACATCTTCAGGGAATGATTAAGCCTTGGCCACAGTGGTGGGCCATACTGAAGGTTGACACTAAGTACTCGATTCAGACTTGCAGAAACAATGATACTGACTTAATCAGCATCGTAAAACCCTGTGAAACCCTAGCCTTGCAGAGGCTTGCAAAGAAAAGAAAAAGCAACAAAGGTTTGAAGAACAAAAGCTTGAAAGAGAATGCAGGAGATAAGCTCACAGGGTACCCAGAACCAAAAGAAAGAGGAAGTAGCACAAGGAAGAGAAAGAGAAAATGACGCAAAAGAGCTTGTAAGAATCCAAGACACAAGCCTTTCAGAGAAACAAGACAGCAAAAACCCTTCAATCATGTCCGCAGAGAAAATATTCACATTCACCAGCAATGGATCGAAAGCGCGTTCGAAGTTAACTGACCGAATTTCCAAAGCCTTGCTCAAGCAATCTGCTGCCTCGTCATAAGCTTCGACGCGAAGAGCTCCACAGCCAAGATCATACAGGCGCTGAGCATCATACAGGACTCCTTTCTTTGATTCCTCACCATCGGTGTCACATGTCTCCATTGTCGCTACAGATGGCATATCCCCCGGCTCTCTCAAAAAAATGCTCTCTATGTGCGTCAGAGCCTGTGTGTCAGTGTATCTATCTCAACCACTTAGACTCAAAGGAGAGGGAAGATGTCGTATTCTACTTCCAATAAGAAGACCCGTGGGGCCAAAACAAACCAAAAAAAAAAAAAAAGGAATATTTACAAACAAGAAAATAACCTGCAAACATGCAAGAAAGAGGAAACACAAGAACCGAAAAGACAGAGATGCAGAACACCTTCACGATACGAATGTTCGAACTCTGGAGCAAAAAAACCGAGACGAGAAAAAAGCAACAGTTTGAAGGGGACTTCAAAAAAGCGCTGGGATAAAAGGAGGAGAGAAAACGGAGAAAACGGGGAACGAAAGCAGCAGAGCGGACAACAAAAGGACAGTGTAAGAGACCGGGAGAAGCAGAACAAGCGCGGGAGAGAGAGAGAGAGAGGTGAGAGAAAAACGAAAAGCTCGTATGTTTCCCGCGACAAAACAGCCACAGGAGAGAGACGAAGTTCTCAATGTTCCCTTTGTTCCCTTTCAATGTGGAACTCTGGGAACGTTGTTCAGATCTTCTCGGATTCTTTATAGAATATTCTTGTAGTAAGCCGAGTAATGAGCACTAAGGGGGGAGGACGGGGGGGGGGGTAAAAGAGTAAAAGTTTTTTTACATAAGAAGCAAGTAAAATGTAAATGTAAAAAAAAATTTGGTAGGGTAAGTGTATTTTACATTTCCTCGATTTTATTCAAACGAGTACATCTGTGTTCACACTTATCCTTCCGACAATGATTAGAACCTAGTTCAATGTGAATGAGGTTTGTTTTGAGCTTTTACATGATTAGGGTTTTATCCTAAAGGAGAGTGTGTTTCTCAAGTCTCATTTTTGGTGATTAGGGTTTTATCTTAAAGGAGTGTATGTTTCTCAAGAGTGAATGTTTCTCAAGTATCATTTTTGGTGATTAGGGTTTTATCCTAAGGAGTGAATGTTTCTCAAGTCTCATTTTTGGCGTTTTGAGATTCCGGAACATGCTAGCAATATGAGGTATGCCAAGTATTCAAGGATTGATTTTATTTTTTTAATGTTTGTGTGCAATTGCAAGAGAATTGATCTTGATTCGATTTTGTGTGCATGTACCCTACTTGTTTAATGTTTATTTGGGGCTACGCACTACAACAATGACTATGAAACAATGATGAAAATAAAGAGTTGAAAGTTAAGTTTCATTCAAATGAAAATTGAATGACATTGCATGCAACTTGAATTGAATTCAAATTTAATTGATTGTCATTTGATTCACATTCTAATGAATTGAATTCCAATCAAATTCTTACATCAATTTGGTCCAGGTGCTTGAAATGGATATTTCAGCTATGCAAAAAATTTCAAGCATTTCCCAAAATAGCAACAGGGGGATAGTACCTGCCTGGATTGTGTGTTGCAAGAGTGAAATCAACTCAAATCTCAGTCAACAACACAGATATCCACTGCAATCTTCAAGAGTTAGTTGATGTATAATTGACAGAATCAATGCAAAACTCACATTCGGCACCTGGGTCTAGATGTTGAGGACATTTGAGCTGGAAGAGAAAATTGTAAGACAAGACAGGAAAACAAGAATACAGAATGAAAGCCTCACTGGCACAATTGAATTTTCTCCTCGAATGAAAACCTTCATAAGCTGTATAGATGGCACAAATGCTGCTTCGTGGATAGAAAAACAATTCGGTACAAAAACACCTAATTGTACACATCAGAACACTGGCATAAAACTTTGGAACTGCTACTGTTGCACAAAAAAATGGAAAATGGTGCTTCAGAAATCTTAAATTGCAATTGACAGTCTTCCTGCTACAAAATCACCTCAGAAAAAGAGCACAGAAACTAGGATCTTAGCAAAAGAAGCACTTGATAAATTTTACTATGGAGGCTGTTTCATTGGTACAATTGCCTCCCAGATAGCCAACATGCATCTACACTCAAAACATAATCTTAGAGAAGCTTGCTAATCATAATCTGCACGAAGGAGAAGCACATGTTACCTAGTGCTCTCTCAGGTATACTCCCAACTTTTCCAACCAGTTTTGTGTACAAAAACACTGATGGCAAGGGAAGCTAGATAGGCACAGCCTGAACTAAGCAGCCTGTTCCTCAGGCTGTTGTGGAGGTGCCTCATGGCTGGAACTTCGCCTCCAAATATCTGGTCGCTCATCATCCCGGCTACTTCGTTCACGATCAGAACCACCCAACCTACCACCTCCAGGGCCCCACCGATCCTCTGAAAGTCTTCCCCCAACAAAGGGACGTGCAGGGCGAGATGGTGGTCCATCATTGTAACCACCTCCAGCATACCTTCCACCTCCACGGGGAGGAGCATAGGTCTCCCCACGAGATCCTCCACGTGGAGGTTCATAAGCTCCTGGTCGGGCATGTGGAACCTCCAGGTCACGGTTCTGAGGAGGTTGATACCTGTTTGAAGGAGGTGGAGGAGCCCTGTCAACCTCCACCTCTGCTCCATGCTCAGACTCACGACTGGGAGCTAGCCCACGGCTTGCAAACAGCGGAGGCCGTCGTTCTTCGACTAGAGGACGGGCACCATGCCGGTCATTCCTGTTGTCTGAAAAGTCCATACCACTACGCCGGGGTTCTTCACTCTCAAGCCTCTTGCGAAGTGAGGGTGGGATGAACTTTCCAGGCTTGTCCTCAATCTTTGATTGTAGTGCTTCTCTTTCACGCTTCTCCCTCTCTTCAGCTTCAATCTCTCGCTGTCGCTGTTTTGCAGCAATCTCCTCCAGCTTGGCACGCCTGTCAGCTTCTTCTTTACGTTTCCGTTCCTCCTCTGAGACCAGAACAATCAAATTAGCACTTCATCAGGTGCTCAAACCTAAATGTTCAAAGTGGCATAACACCTGGACATGTGAGAATTTCGACAGCCTCCACCAGCACCTAGTCTTGCATGATACGTAAATCCTCACAAAGACCAAGAAACAAAGCAAAGACTGGGATAATGGAGAGCAAACCTTCTAGCTTTCTGGCCTCTTCTTCCTCACGAATTTTGAGCAAACGAGCTTCCTCTTGTCTTCTGTAGTATTCCTTCTTGCGCCTCACTTCTCGTTCCTGAGACCTCAATGAACGTTCCTCTGCAAGTCTTTCCTCACGCAAGCGCCTCAGCCTCTCAAATTCTCCCTCACGTCGGCTGACTACTTGTTGCTGGAAAAGATTCTGCTCCCACAAAATTGAGTCAGACAAAATACTTGGTTACAGAGACACAGTGCATGCTCAACAGTGAGGATCATGCAAGATAAAAGACACAAGAACACAGATGCTTCAGATCCATTCAACAAATACTACACATGGCAAGCACCTTGTCCTCAAGCATGTGGATGAGCCTGTTCTTCTCCACCAAATCTGTTTCATGCTGCTTCTGACTCTGATCGATTGCTTGCTGCAAACATGTACAGAACAAATCACGTCAGCCTACTCTTCCTGCCACTCATAAAACAAACATGTAGACCATTACTCATGTCTTGGGTGCCAATTGAAACAGGAAAGTTACCTCCTGCTGATCCTTGTAAAACTTCTCATCATCCTGCAATCGTTTCTGATGAGCTTCTTCAATCAGGGGTCTCTCTTCCTCCCGCTTGGCACGTTCCAAATGATCCATGGTTTTTGAGAGTTTTTGCAATTTGCGCTCCATTTCTGCCCTTTCTTTCATCTGTTCACTAAATGCCTCCTCCATAAGGCTCTGCTTAGTCAATTTTGTCACCTCCTGCATTTTTTAAGATAGTACAAACATTGTTAATTCATATTCTTTATGGCACACATGCCAAAGCCCTGCAATCATGAGCATCCATCAGAAACTGAGCCAACTACAAAAGGAACTCACCCCATCTCCTGTGGCCTTCTTGCCCTTTTTGCCTTTCCGCTTCTCAGCTTCTGCAAGGAGAGCTCTTGCTTCCTCAAGCTCCTTTTCTTCAATCTCCTTTCGAATCCTTGCTTCCTCTCGCCTTGCTGACTCAGTTGCAAGCCTCTTGGCCTCAGCCTCTTCTGTCAGACGCTGCTGCTTCAATCTCTTTGACTCCTCTTCTCTTTCCTACATCCATGAAATGCAATCAGCTCACCTGTAAGGCATGCTCAAGGAGAGAGATGTGCTGGAAACTTGCATCACCTAAACAAAAAGCACTGGAACCACATAGGATGACGAGGGATTGACTTTCCACCCACCATTTCAAGCATTTGCCTTTCCTGTTCTTCCTTTCTCCTCTCAATCAGGACCTTGCGTGCTAACAGTTTCTTATGCTCTTTCTCAACAACAACTTCAAGCTCAGAAAATGGCTGACTCTGCCTGGAGGGCCTGTCACGTGTAGGTGGTTGAATCATGCTGATAGCCTTGTTGAAGCGCTTAGCAAGAATTGTGAGGTGGTTCTTTATCTTCTCAGACTCTAAATCCTGCCATACCAAAATCCCTTCAATTAGACAACCTTTCCATCAAGAATTTGGATAAGAATGGATGTTAGAATAAACAAAAAATTGACCTGGCAAGAGACAACTGCCTGGAACATTGTTGAGCCACATTGGTAGCTATGTCAAGGTGAGCATGGAGATAAGCAGTCCAAAATGAGCTGCCCAAATGCTTACCTGACTGCCAAAACTGACAACTCCTTTGAGATGATCAATTTTGACTTGAACAAAGTTGTACTTCACGGCATCAACTGTAAGCTTTTCGACAACAGAGAAGTCAAAGAAACTGATCATGTTGGTCAAGTTGGAAATTTTCGTCGTCTGATACACTTGAGACACCTGCATACCATAGCCACCATTTCTGTCAAAGGGAAAAAGAAGCTCAATGTTCTGAATGAATAACACTTAAGGCATACATAGGAATACCCACCACTCAAAATGCCAGTAGATAACACAAAATTGAGAACAAATAAGAAAACTTTAGGACACTGATTAATACAAAACAATAAGTTCACTCAATTCTTGAAGCACAAACCACCAGAAACATCAATGGAAGATGACAGGAGAATTTGAGCATTATTTTGACCAACAGAAGTCATGCTATGATAGTATATCACCACATAAGAGAGGACTACCTGCTGAAGTACTCTGAGTGTGGTGAGCTTTTCCAAAGCAGGGACATACTGCTCAAGCTGCACTTCTGGAACTGGTGATGCAGATGACAGCTTGTCACTGAGCTTCGAAAGCCTCAACATGTGGGGCTGAACCTTTGCTGCAAGGTCAAGTGGGTGGAACTCATTCTCAACTAAATTGTACAGATCCTTCACTTCCTGAGAGACATAAGTGAGCAGACCCTTTGCAACCTGCATGTTAACCAGCACCAACCAATAAAATAGAATGGGTTCAGAGATCCTGTAGACTGACAAGGAAAAGAACAATATTTCAGACAAATATGCCCAACTCTTGCTGATGCTACCATATATATCCAATGTCAGCTCTCAGCCTCATCAAAAAGCCAATTGGGCTTACACATTGAGTTTCAGCAGATAGTTTGACAAATAGACTAGTAGTATGCTCATCCTTTCTTAGCAACTTCACAGAACTACCTGTCAGAATTGTGCAAATATCTGGAGCCACACATTCACAGGTGGTTCATTTTACAAGCACTCAGAAAATCTGAAGGCCAATCCCCTAAGCCACAGACTAACAAACTGGTGAAAAGTTACTTACAAGCTCTGAGAGTAGGGCTGCCCTTGATAACTGCAAAAAATGACAACGAGAGATAAAAGTGTCAAGATCATGAGTCAACATACCAATACTAGAGCATACTACTCAATTACATATGTCAAGTACTATTTCTACACATAAAATACTTTAAATATGAAGTGAATCCAAAGATTTAGCATCACAAAACTTGCTTGGGCACAACACGAGCACTCACCACTTCTCGGGAATCCTTTTTGGGGTCAAGTGTGAACCCCAAAAGATTTGCCATCCGTATATTCCTGTCTTTCTCCATCTCCAGTTCAAAATGGTGAGCACCATGCTTACAATCATAAGGTGTAACTGCCAGGGTTGCCAATAGGACAGATGAAGCCATCAACTGTAAATCTTTTGCTGTGAGGTTCTTGTTGTAGCTTCTCTGAAGATTGTAAAGTTTGTACCAAGCATAGGCATGATAAAGGTGACTGTCAGCAACCCAGAATATCTTGGTCAACTTTGCATAGTAGATGGCCATCATCTGGGGTTTGGGAGTCTTTTTCACCATTGTCATCAGTCCATGGATATCCTCAATTGAACGGAATGCCTCCTGCAGATAACAGACAAAGCCATTATTCCTGGCACTATGCATGTCTTTTAAAACTTTTGTGTCAAACCCAACAGACATCTTAGCCATATTTGGTTTTATGTGTCAGCAAAGGCTACATCACATCCAAGAGAAAGATTCACCTGCCATAGCTCAAGCTCTGTGGCAATCTTGAGTTGCTCAAATCTGGTTTCAAGGTACAGCTGCAAGCTCTCTGGTTGAGTCAAATCAGGTCTATCCCGCTGGTCTCTGTACTTGTTAAGGTTTGTCAGATGGTTGCGGAGGATTTCACAGAGTCGCCGAAACTCAGTCGTACGCTTGTATTGTAAACAAAATTGGAATGCACGATGAGCTGTCATCTGTGAAAAAACAAATGACCCATGAGCACTTCCCAGGAGCAAGTAGATTCCACAAAATTCATGTGAATCTTCTATCCCAGGGTAACACAAATCTCAACACCAACTCAGAAATTTGGCTGCAATCCTAACTGATCTATTTGGAAAATTGGTGGGATACAATTGCATTTTCATCCCAGTACAGATTCAAAGTAACATGTTCAAGAGAATCAGGCATCCAGCTTGTCTGGACAAAGGTCAATATATAAGTAATTAAAGACATACGGCATATAAAGACTCGAGCTTGGAGTTGTTACGTAGAATCTCCAGAACAGTTCGGTAGGTCTCCCATAAGAACTTGAACCATGGAGTAACGAGTTCGCGGTCTGAGCGCTCCTTTCCCTTCTCCCCACTCACATAACTCATCATCAAATCCTCAGGTCTCTTCTCTGCCTCCAAATCCTCAATATCCAAGGTCACTTCAGCTGCTTGTGCCTGTGCTTGCTCTGCCCGTTCACTAGACAGCTGCAAGAAGTACTTTATCACCTCCTCCAGTGAGCTCACATTCACTTGCTGGCACACAATACGGTACTGGATGAGACCATCCTTTGCAAACCTGCCCTTCTTCATGTCTACACAGAGCTCCACATACTTGAACATAATTTTCTCAAGAGTTTTCTGCCATGCCCGGTATCTCTTTGAGGTGATCAGATCATGAAGAGCTTGCAATGCTGCCTGCTTCTGTCCAACATTCATCAACTCTGCAACCACTCAAGGCAACATTATCAATGAGCTAAGCTACAGACCCAAACACTCAACAAACCTTCAAACATGTCCCTGAGAGACTGCAAAACGTCCACTCAAGTGCCACGAAATGTAACCTCCTCTGTTCAAAGAGCCAGGCTGCAGAATAGATGCTGTCAACAGCTATCTCTCCACCCTAAATTAAGTTCCCAGATTCAGTAGGCCAGGGTCACAGATCAGGCCCCACTATCAAATTCAGCAATTTGGGGTCACATAAAATTGTCAAGACAATCTACTGAGGGCATCCACTGGAACTTTCTTTTCAACAATCAAGAACTAAGATAAGCCTTTAATGAGGCAATGCATCCCTTCTCTCCAATCTCAATTCCAGGCCATAAGAGCCTGGTCTACTACTTGATCAGTGGACATTTGGACTGTGATTGGCCCTATGATGCCGCAAACCATGTCTTTTCGACTGATTGAGTCTAACTGGGAAAATCCAACCTAAATACTTCAAATGACATACTGAATCCCATGGGTTCAATCAGCAAAAGCTAACACAACATTGCAAAACCAATGCCAACATAATTCCTAATAAGCTGGAAACGTGAGTGCATGTAAAAGTCGTGGATAGGCTGGCCAACAAATTTAGGGTTCTGGCATGATGCCCAAGCATGTGAGGAGTCTAAAGCATGATTCATATGCAGCAATGCTGCACTGCAGCTTCTGAAAAATCTTCCAACCTCTCCTATAGTGCACAAGTTGTTTTCAAGACCGAGATCCTATCCAAATTCTCCAACAAACAGCTTAGAACCTCGGTCTCACTCACAAAATTCAGCAGTTTCATAATCCACCAGCTGCACTCTTATCCAAAATTCAACGATTCTCTTTACTAGTAAGAGCAACCAGCTGATCCAGAAAGCCTAAACGACAAAGTGCCGCGTGCACATATCCAGGCACAGCCTCCGACAGCAATACAGAAGATGCTGATTCAAACTAGAAAGTCTACGAGAACCATCCGCAGAGGTAAAGAAAATGCCCTCAACAATTATATCACGCTACCTCTTCTACCTAAGAAAACCGGTGCAATACGCTAACAGTAAGAAAAGAATCAACGCAGAAACCAAAAACAACTCTTATACGAAGACAAAAGAACAAGAGGAGACACACACATGTGGAAATCAACGGAAAGAGGAAAAGGATTGGTTTCAACACTACCTTCCGCCCGCTTGAGAGCGTTCTCGGGCTTGGCGAAAGTCGCCATGGTGAGCAGAGACCGGCGCAAGATAACTCAGCGCCTCCTCTACGGCCCGCAGCGACACAAAACGGCAGCATATAAGGCACAAATGGAGGCAGAGAACAAAGGGACGAGAAAAGCCTCCACGGAATATGACAGACACACGGAAAGAGCAACAGCGATGGAGGCTACTACACTAAAGCAAACCCGTTCAGAGCGCCAAACCCTAATTTTGTCTAACTGAGCTTACTACCGTGCGGAACCCGAACTTGGCCGTTAGATTCCTCGAGAACGACCATCCGGACGGTGCAGATGGCGTGCGATACCACGCGGGCGTCAGGCGACGTAAAAGCCGAGTCGGTGCTCTGGTGTTTGAGCGGTTCTTTACTTGCAATACGAAACCGTCGGGTATTTCACCGGTTATGTAAGTTTTATTTCTATTTTTCCTTTTATATTCTAGGGACCAGCGTTTGATTTTGGTGTGAAATTTCGCCAAAATAAAATTTAAAAAAAAATAAAAATTTAATGATTCTTTTCATTTTTTTAGCAATTTTTTTTTCTAAATTACACAAAAAAACCCAAAATTTTCATTTTTTTCCAAATTGTTTTGTCCCCCCTCCCCATCCAAAAACTCAACCCCCCCAAAAAAAAAAAAACTAGTGTTATACAGTTATTTAATTTTTGTTAATAACCTTTGAATTGAATTATAGTTTTTTTTTTGGAACCTTTGATTTCTATTTAAAAACCTTTGATTAAAATAAAAAAGGTTTTAATTTAAAATAAAATTCTAAAATTACAAAACCTTTGATGAAACCAAAGGTTCAAAAAATCTTTAAAAACCTAAAATCAAAGGTTTTATTGGAATCAAAGGCTATTAAAATCAAAGAAGGAGATAAAACAACAAAAAAATTCAAATGGTTTGCAAAATCTTTCAACAAGGGGAACATTCATTTGTTCAAATTCAAAGAACTTTGTATACAAAGTGTGAGAGAAAAATCCTTTAGTAATCCTTTGGTGTGTCCACCATGGACTTTCATCCATTCAGAAAAAAAGCAAGCCTAAGATGGCATATCTGAGATGAAAATTTGTGTGCTCCCAGAAATTGGCAAACCTTTGGAAGAGTCTGTTCATTCATAGTAGAAGACATTTGAAATAACTGGGACCCAAACTAGTTTTTCCACCAATTTTGGCGGTAAACTGAGTTTCATCCTGGCTTTCCTTTTTCTGAGCGCCTCCACTGTGCTATATATATTTGGTTGCTCCAACATTTATAACTACTATAATTACTCTCGAACCTTGTGCATTTAATGCTGAGTTTCAGCATTTCATACTGAGATTTAATCAAATTTCCTTACTTTACAGATACCACAGAAAGAGGGGATAGGGGGGTGAAAGCAGGCCCAAAGATAGGGTGACTTTGCAGATAACTCTATTATTGCATGTTAAATGTCACTAGATTGACAATCACTTTAAGATTTTATGACCATAAGTTAGCATAGCTTTTGCAACTGAGCTACACATGAGACATACTTTTGCCAAAGATGAATTCAGTAAGGATGAATTCAGTAGGGGATGACAAAATCTAGGTGTGGTACGCTCCATCAATTTACAAACTAAACTAATGAGCATAAAACAATTTTGAGAATTAAAATTTCTTATAAAGATTTGTAGGGCATGTGCTGATGGCATAGGATAAAGCAAATTGCAATAAAAATGGGTTGAGAAAAAATAAGAGAAAAAATGGCATGAATTTTAACTAATATCAACAATACTCAGCTGCTCCTTACTAACATTATTAAATATACCTAATCATGCCTTATTTGTTGATTTAGGTCTTTGAAATAGTTGTTTTAAAGGTCTTTCACAAGGCCAAATTTACATCATTTTTTGGACAACCTATATTTCTTTGTTCCTACATCCCCTTTTTCAACCTTTTTGCACAAATTGTCGCCCACAAATTGGTTCCGAATTCAAGCCAAAATTGTACCTCAAATCCTTCATGGATGCAAACTCTCATCCCCTTCGGGGGCAAAGCCAACAAAAGGGAAGTAAAACATGAGGAAAAAGCAATAGCCAAACCTGCAGGACCTGACTACCATTAACAAATAGGAGATGCAGTAATTTCATAATTTCATCACTCTCCTTTGCATTTATATCACACTCTCTCCTTTGCAATGCATTTGCTTCCTCTGTACCTTCAAGATCTAATTGCTCTTGTGCGAGCCCATTGTGAGCAGCTTTGGAAGAATTGCTTCATGAGTCCAACAAGCCCATTAGGCCACCCTTGTACCTCCACCGGATGTGAGAGCAACCAATGATAATCTTCTATTGCTTTCTCACTTAAAGGCTCCAAAAATTCGCTTTTTGCTACAATATCTACGGGAGGCATTCCATCAACAATATTGGTTTCAATGTTACCTCCATGGTTGTTGTTGGCCTCCAACTTCACTTCCGTCCCTGTTGTGGCCATGCCCGCTCCTTGTGCTACTATTTCATCCTTGTGCTGATTTTGGGAGGATATCTGTGTGTCTGCTACTGGAATCTCTCTTCCTGATTCACCTTGAGAAAGATACAGTGGAGAAGCTCCAACAAACACATCTTTCTTCTTGAAAGTTTCAGCACGAGCTGGTTGCAAGCAGAAATCAAGCCATTGAAAGGCTAGAGGAGATGGACCACGGACACGACCTCCCACTTTCTCACTTCTGATTGAAGTTGTTGCTGGTATACTCTGTCTCACCAGAATGAAAAAATCAGAAAGAAATAAAGCATCTCTATGAATAGCACAATTTGAACTGAAATCTCAAGGACAAATTCTGTGTCTGCAAGACAAGTCTCAGTTCAAAGGCAAATTTTAACAGTGATGGAGCAGTCTTACCCAGAGATCTGCCCACAGGCTGGTGCCTGACTCTGGGGCAATCACAGTGACGTTCAAGGCACGTTTGGCAAAAGGGGAAACATCACTGGACCATCCCACTGCCACCCACACATCGCCTGCACTCATTGCCTTCATGTACTCCACATCATCAAACAGTCGTACCTGCTTTTGCAATGCATGAAATCGCTCTTTCACAGCTTCTCTGCCTCCAGGGACTTCTTTGTCAAAATCCTTAGTATTGTAGGAAGCCCCTAGAGACTTAAGAACAGCACCCACTACCTCCCTTGGAGAATCAACCATAGCGACTTTCCCAGCCAGTTCTGGCCTAAATAGGTCTTTCCAGTCCTGCACAACATGACCAAGACATCAGTGCATAGAAGTTGCAAGAACCTGGCAGTGCTAAAAGACAGAATGAGACAGAACAAAGAGGACACAAAGAAAATCAAGTCAGGCACAAGATTAACCTTGATGGGTGGAATACCATTTCTTTCAAGCTTATCCCTTCTGTAAGCAATCAGAAAACTGCCCCATCTGTATGGAACACCCCAAATTGGACCTTGAGGATCGATCATACCCTCCGCATCCCTTCGTAGAAGAGTCTGAAAACAATAGGCCAGCCCCCAGATTGGAATCATTAATGAAGAAGCAGGACAAGTTCAACAGAAGCTCAAACTCCACTTGATAGAATGCAGAGCTCCATAAAAAGGAATTAACAAAACCACACCTTCCACTTGGAATCTAGCCTCTGGAACCACTCAAACTGCTCTGCATTCGTAATTGGCTCGATAAGGCCTCCTTGCACTGCTGTGGCCAGCCATGAGTCCCCAACAGTTACCAAGTCAGCTGCCATCGCTGATCGAGGTGTAAGGTTTCGCTTTTCCATGGAGGCTGCCATGTCTGCCAAAATGTCACTCAGACTTCCCTTAAACTCCACAGCCAACTTTGCATTCTTTCCCTGTGACATCAAAAATTCCTGCAGCACAAGGTGGCATTCAAATGGAATTCAACAGAAATAAAGGCAACAGACAGAAACACAGCATCAAAGCTTTTACAAGAACAGACGAAACAATTACATGCATGACACTTGGGCAACCCACCTTGAGCCAGATAGGAGGCACTGAGCCACGAAGACCCACAATTCGGAGTGGCACAGTTAAAGCATATGGCTGTGACTTCCATTCCTCATACATGAGCTCCTCTTCTGTTACAGGCCTGTCTTCACCACCTTCATCTGCTCCATGGTACAGCCAACAAGTAATAAACAGAGAACATTATTATGCTCAAAGAGAGACACAGAGAAACAAAAGTCCTACATGGTGTTATCAGAAAGCTCAAAGAGGCTTACAAACTTCATGGATTGCTCAAAGAGGATTACAAGCTCAATGGGTGTGCAAAGAATCCAAGTAATCTCCACAAAGAGATAGATAAAAGTACCAATTTGAACGTCCCCATTTCCAGACAACTCTGATGCAGCAGCAGCAGCAGCAATTCTGAGTTCTCTATCCTCATCAAGATCTTCCAGCTCCTTGAGGGGAGGAAACTGATCATCTCCATCATCATCACCTTCCTCATCATCAAGGTCTTCATCTTCATCATCCTCATCAGTGAATTCTTCCTTACTATTGAACTCTTCAGCTTGGGTTTCTTCTCTTGTTGCACTCCTGTTCCCATCCTCATTCTCCATAGTCTCCTGTTGCAATGCTGGACTGGCCTGATCACCTCCATGCTTACCACCACCCTCTTCTTCTGCTGCTTGTGGTTCCTTGCCACCTCTGTCCTTTTCCAAACCTTCCACAGATGGCACTTCTGAAATTCTTACTGAGTCCAAACTGGCTCCTCCTCTTTCCTTTTCCTTCAATATGTCCTCAGATACTACAGAGGAAACAGATGCAAAACAAGGCAGAGGTTTGCCTTTTGAAGAAAGCTTCAAACCCAGGATTGATGCAGAAGCAGCACCAGCTCCCATTCCGAATGAAAGAACCACTGCCACACCTAGCAATTGCAGCTTTGCAATTCCTTGACCAAACAAGTCCGTTTTTTCAAACCCTGCTGCATTCCCCTTACCATCCTCAATGGAAGAGCTTGTCTTTGCCGTTGCATGGCGCTGAAACAAAGACGACGCTGTTGTTGTTGTTGTTGTGATGAGATCATTAGCTTCATAAGCTTCTGCAAGCACTACTTCCGTTTCCTTGCTCTCAGCACCACGTTGATGCGAAGAACCGGAAGAGGAAGAAGACTCTTCTTCTTCACAGCTTTTCTCACTGCTGGAAGAAGAGATCGTCATGGCTGACACTGAACACGAAGATTTGCAACGGAAACCTCTGCATTGATGACGATGATTCAAGCTCAAGTCTGAGAAAACTCTATTGTGTATGAACAGCGTTTTCACTCTGTTGTTGCTTCTTGAGACTCGAAAGCCGTTGTAAGCACATGACGGAATCCATTTCCCTGGAGCAGCAGCAGAAGCTGTTTCTTCTACTCTCCACAGACCTGACGCAGCTGCTTGCAGATTTGACATGGAGCTCAGAAGAGGAGGGCTCTCTCTCTCAAGAATCCCAACAAGACAAGAACTTTGAGAGACAAAAAAATTCTGAGCTCTAGGGATGTAAATCCTGGCATGCACAACCACAAGCACAAACCTTCCTTCACGAGATGATTCAGACCGTCAATCTGCTCCAGATACAGCAACTCTTCAGACCTCCAACAACAGCAGCTTCTTTCTTCAAGCACCCCGATGAGAAAACAGACATGGTGAAAGAGTTCAACAGCAACAACAGGAGCAACAACTCCATTTTGAGCATCGATCTCTAAAGCTTGCGCGTATCTAAAGTTCGAGAGAGATCATCGGTAGAAGAACCATGCTATCTAGGGTTTGTAACTGGCTTGCAGGATCCGGATTTTTGCATCGTTGCCGTTATTGTCAAGTGAGAATATGTATGTGCACGCAGAAAGACGGAGGCGGAAGAAGGGAAGAGACGGGAAAGCATGCGCAAATGCTATGAAAAGCAACCGGACATGCGGATGTTGTTCTTCTACGTTCTCAGAGAGAAATGCACCAGGCGAAGACTGCAATAGAGAGGGAGGGTTTAGGGTTTAGGGTTTAGGGTTCAGCATTCTGCAAACTTCCTTGCAGCATTCTGCATTCTTTCTTGCAGCATTCTGCTTCCCCAGATGTGAGCTTGAGGTGAGCAATCAAATAGACATATTAGTCCATTGCAATAGCACTGGGCATTCGGATTCTGTGAGCATTTCTCTCCATGTCTGCAGTTGCAGTTCTTCTTCTTCTTCTTCTCTCCTGTACTCCACCATATCCTTCAACATGCTGTACATGCTTTTCTGGATCCTTTTCAGCAATTTGTTGCTTCTTTCTTTGGTTAGAAGAAAGAGAATTTATATTACCAGAGTTTTTCAGAGCATTTTGCAAATGTGCAATTCTAACTTTTAATGTTGTTATTGTCTTGTGCAATGTACAGGGGATTTGTGTAGAATGTGGGGGAAATTGAATGAAGCAGAAGGCAAAGCTTGTATTGTGGCCAAAGCTTTGCCCTCAATTGAGCTCTCAAAGAGGAACCAGGCAAGAACCATGCTCTTGATTGTAGAGACATTACAAAGCTCCATTGCATCAGACAACAACACAAATTTATTGTTCTCTAGCAGCAGCACACCACCCATGAGTTCTTCTTATTGAAGGTTTTGTACAAGCTTCACAGCCCACAAGCTTGGATTCAAGAGAGTAGTTCTTCATCTTCTGAAAAATTCTGAAAGTTTGTGGAGAGCTTGTACAAACCTTCAATAATCACAAGCACTAAAACTGCCCCCAAACTAAAATCTCACTCTGAAATGTGAAAAAAAATTTCCGTTTGTTAGTACATAGTAAACAACACTTCAAAAAGGGTGCCAAATTTTAACCCAAAAAAAAGAAGAAGAAAGAAATGCTAAATAATTTTCAACACATATTATCATGGACCAACAATAATAGCATCATCACAATGTTGGGGTTTTCCATGTGCATCTATCACACAACAAGCAGTTGTAGAGTTGGGAGAATTTTCAAGTCGAGATAAAATCTCAGTTGAATATTCCCCTCTCCTCTCCTCTCGCTGTGCATGAAAATGTAGTGCAACTAATTGGGTGCCAGTGTTGACCAAATTCTCCAGCAACTACCGTATGTACAGACCCAAATTTTTTTTCTAACCCCCTGCAGATGTGGAAAACTATGGAAACAAAAGGGCATATTGCATAAAATTGGTGCAACAATTTTTTCTTCTTCCCTCCAGAAAGGGAATCACAACATGCCCTGACTATGGATACAAATGGTCGTATTGCATAAAATGATGCAACAATTTTTTTTTTCCCCTCTCTCCCAGGAAGGGAAGCACAATAATAATGCATTTGCCCCCTGAGACAACAGCAGCCCACAAATTTTTTTTTAAAAAAAAAACTAAAATACTCTTCTATGAGGTTTTGTCAGCTTGCACATACCAGGTGATCAAAGTGCTCTATTGTTGCTTGAGGTGACTCCATCTCCCCACTGCATGCCCCCGCTTTTCTTCTCAACCATGGCACATTGACCAAACTTTTAGAAGATTCCTCCTGTACAGTTGAATCTTTCTTCACTTCATTTTCCTGTTCACCCATTGCTTTTTGAGCACCATTCTTGTCTGAAAGATTTGGTGAATTTGTTCTCATACAATTTGCGCACCATCGGGGTTCTTCCAACTTGAGTCCCTCTGGAGACTGCTCAAACTTAATATGGGAACTCAAGTCTATGGGGTTTTCTGCTGTGGCACCATTGCTGCTACCATTTGCTAGAGCCTGATTGCTCCCATTGCCTGATGGTGTTGGAGCAAACTTTCTCTTCTTCTTTGCATCCAGCTTCCGAGGCATCACATCAAAGAAGAAATTTCCTCCATTCCACACAGCAGCAGACACTTTGAAGCACTCAAAGAAGATATGAAGACGGTATGACTTGAACATGGGAACAGTGAGGGCCATGGTCAACACAGTGAAAATAGCTTGCAAAACCACGTACATGAGCACACGTCTCTTATCTCCCATAAGACCACATAAACGCCACCATATATTGTTGGCTCGTGAAGCTTTTCGAGAGAGTTCCCTGTTTGGAACACAGCCCCAACCAAACAGCAATCACAGAGTGAAGGACATTTCTTGAAGTCTTGTGAGTTTCCTGGGAACTTGGCCCTCCCACACCTTTTGTATGAGGTTCTCTTGCTTGCTCATGATCAGTAGATGAGGAAACCAAAACAAACACATCAAAGAATGTAAGGTTTTGGAAATCATACTTGTAGGAGGTCATCACTTCAGGGTCCCCGAGAATTCGTTGACGCCGCAGCACATTCACAACAAGATAGTAGATCATCTGCCACACACTGTACACGAACAGTGGGACAACAAATAACCATATCCAAAGAGATTGGTTGCTCTCAAGTAAAGGCCACGCAGGCCAAGGTCCTGTCTCATCAGGTGAATGGGGGGAGAATGTTTGTGGATCCCACCACCGGATGATGAAGAAGACAATCCCTGCAGACCATTCACCACAAGCTCCCTAGGTCAACCAAAAGCCACAAGCCAAGCAGGAAAAGTCATGGAGTGGCAGCAACTTTTTGTTGACTCACCTGGAAGTAAATGGATAAGGACACCAACGATTTTGTCAATGGAGCTGAAGACAAGGCTGCACCGCCACACAATCAGTGCCCATGCCAATGGTCCCTGCACAATTGTTGATGGTAGACTGAAGTTCAAATGAGAACCTTACTTGTGTTTTAAACAGCTGTGACATAGCAAGCGACAATAACAGAAACAAGTTGAAAGTTTTGAGCAACATTGCACTGACCTCAGCAAAAGAGAAACAAACAAGAAACAGTTTGTCGTTATTTGGAAAGAATAGGAGGCAGGTCACAAATATGGCATTAGCATAGTAGCAGAAGTCCTGCATCCCAGAAAACACATTCAATCCTCAAGATGATGAATAAATGTCTCATGAGAAAAGATTAAGATTAAACCATGAGACTAAGATTCCTAGCTCTTGTCCTGCAAACCCACAAATAAACCATAAATAACACTCGAAATTCATGGTCAACAAAGTCCTTATGATGTGACCAAGAATAACAAGTCTCTTCTGACCCTCAAGCTTCACTGATAGTATCTTGTGCTGAGTTAGTAGACCCCATGCTGATGAGGACTTAATATGCATGTCATGATGCTTAGAAAATAAGCAAAGAAGACCACAAGTGTGCATTAAATTAGAGTATCCTGTTACAGTGGTCACCCAGCAATTCCCCACAAACTTATGAGGTGTACACAATCCCCCATATTCAAGAATGTTAAGAGTGGTCAAATCAGAGAATGGCCACACACATGAAGATTATTGTACCAGAAGGTAGTAATGCCACTTCTTGATTCGATAATAGATCCATCTGAGAGGGGCAATAGTGATGAAGAATAGGCAGTACAAATAAGGAATATCATCAGGCCCTGCAAGCAAGCACAGAATACCAAGAATCCAATTTACTAAGAGATTTGCATGAAGGTAGCGGCAATCATATTATGGCAGTGAACAACACCAATTTTGCATATGTTTCCCTAGAGAGAGTTACTAGAGCATCAATGATATCAAGCTCAAAACAGTCACAAGACTTGATGATTTCATCTCAATTCTTTTGGCAGTCCCTGTTGTAAAAACCTCAAAAATTCAAGTAGTGTTGTGCAAAAGAACCATCTGAGGATTTAGAAACATCAAACCTCCAAGATCAATATGCCCTGATGAACTCACATACTACTACCCTCATCTTAGCTGAGCTTAACAAATTTTGTGCTGAGGTTTTGAAAGGATGGAATTGGTTAACTAGAGACTTCCACAAAACACCAAATTTTGTGCTGAGGTTTTGGAAGGATGGAATCTGCTAACTAGAGACTTCCACAGATCATTGGTGGAGAGCTCAAATGCACAAAAAGATTGCAAAAACAGATTTTAGGAAGCCTGCTGTCTGAGCATATGTAAGCAGAAGACATGGAACAAGAGCCTGCAATTGACTTACTTGATCCTAGCCAGAAGCAAAAGGTCCCAAAAGAAGCAACTCCCATGCTGTAAGTCACCTGCAGGATTTGGAGAAACAGAAAATTTCAGAAAATCACTAGAGTGATGCACTAAGCAACACTTGATAACATGCAGTTCAAACCAAACAGTGAACAAATGAGCATCCTTTTGGCATGACAGGAACACTTCCATATTGGGTCAAGGAAAAAGTGCAAGATTTTCTGAGGGACAAAACCTTAGTAATAAAGGCCTCATGCTCATCAGCGCGCTTGGCAATTTTTCCTGCTTGTTTTGTAATCATTTCCTTTGTCTGAAGGACCACCTGCATCCATCCCAGCACCGACAATGCCAAGCCAAAAAATTGTATAATCCGCTCAACAGGGGCTTGCTCAAGCACACAATTTCAAGCTGTCAAAAATGAGAGTGCAAAACTAGTCAGCTCAAATGGCAAATGCACACAAGTGTTGGGCATCAATTGACGACTCTTCTTCTTCTTCTTCTTCAAGGATTTTATCAAGATTTAGAGAAAAGAAACAAGCCAACCAACCTTAGGGGGACTTCGGCTTCCTTTCCGTCCCATCCGTTGCTGACCAAGCTCCTTCTGCTGCCAGTGTTCTCCTGCTTCGCCATTCCGATCCACATTATGGGGAGCCATGTAGTTCCCTAAATCCTAAAAAAGATTGAGTCCAGTTTCACAAGATTGCGCTCCTTTTGGAACGAGACCGATAATGTAGCTTTCCTTTGTTGTAGATCCGCTCTCCTTGCACTTGGAGCACTAGAAAAAAAGACCAAAAGACGATGCGCACGAGTGAGTGCCCCAACCCTGCGCACGTACTTCGCTGCGGTCGTATGTACTCTCCTTCCAACACTCTCTACTGAGTACTGACTCTTCAACAAATGTCTTCAGGAAGACACTCTCGGAAATACGATAAGCTTCTGTTACGAGGATATTGCAATAGCTTCTCTTCCCCTAGAGTTCCCAGACGGGGGGAGAAAATAAACAGTGCAAAAGCAAGCCGGTGTAAAGGATCTGGTGGAAAGGAAACTAAAACTTCTAGGTGCCGCTAAAAACACGGCTTCCTGATGTGAGGAAAGCAGCGCTTGGAAGACAGATCTTCAGATGAGAGAAGAAAAATAAAACTGTAAAAGAGTGCCAAAGACGGTGCAAACTCCTGATCGGGAAAAAAACGAAGAAGCAATGTCCTGAGAAAAAGAAACTTCGTTCCTAAGGGATCACTGAACACGTACAAGAGACAAGAAGTCATCACTCACATGAAGTTCAAACGTGGCGCAATGACAACAACAAAAAGAGCCAAAACAACAAGAAAATACAGATTCTCGCAGCATCAAATGACTTGAATTTCACAGGGAAAGGAAGCTTACAGCAATGCCAATGAAATCTTCTATAACTAGATGGAGAAGTTTCCAAAGAGAGAAAACATTACCTCCGGGAAGCTGAATCTTGAAAACCTGTTCCAGAGTCCAAAATACACAAGAGTCACTTTGAGCAAGTGAGAAGAATTAGGACTTGATCGGAAAAACGCTACATTAGAAGATCGAGTCGAAATTGCGGGAAGCTACCGAAATCTCCAAAAACCTCGGCATCCAGAATGGACAAGAAGAGCCACTGACCCTAAAAAAAAATAAAAAAATAAAAAAGGGCTTTGATCGGAAACACGCTACATTAGATCGAGTCGAAAGTCGAACCCCGCGAGAAGCGAAATCTCCGAAAACCTCCTACGGAATGCACAAGAGTGTTTGAGACAATGAAAAAATGGACTTGATCGGAAACGAAGCGGAATTTTTTTATAATTTCCTTGAGAAATACAGGATTTACTTGGCTGCAAGAGGAAGCATTTTTGAAACACAGAAACAAACTATTCCAGAGCAAAAAGAAACGAAAAACAAAAAAACGTGCGCACAAACGAACGAGCTCGCAGCAACAGCACCAGCGGGAGACACACACACCAGCACCAGCACAGAGAACACTCTTCCCGAGGAGCTCCTGAAAACCTTACTATGGTTAAAAAATGGGTTGTGGTTTATCAACACCGGATCCTGGGTTATGACATTCTAATGCAGAATTGTCAAGCGGCGAGGAAATGAGACTGGGTGGCGAAATTCCCCAATCAGCGCAACGCGCGGGATGGCGATCGATCGAGCGATGTCGGTGAAAAGCGCACGAGGAAACGAATGGACGAGTTTTCACATAAGGCCTGGTCCTGTGTTTCGCCACTTGTGGAATTTGTTTTTGGTCCAGAGGACAGGACATATTACAGGCGGAAAATCCAGGTCCTGATTCCTTGCCACATCGTCAGCGGGGGAACCTGAAACTGACCAATACGGAGGCTTTGCCACGTGCATGGCCTCTGCTTTTTGATTCCCCAAGGTATGTACTCTGATACCCTTATTAAGATTTTTTTAAAATAATGTTTTCAGAATTTTCTTTTAAATCCTTTTTTTTTTTTTTTTAACTTTTTGGTTGGGGTTTTTTTTTTTTGGGAGATGGTGGGGGGGTGGGTGTTTGGGGGAGGGGGGGAAA